>OHPH01000520.1_pt1 | contig 20354 bp, 19 predicted proteins | sample 1577681 | NCBI WGS metagenome assembly OHPH01 (sample SAMEA3879603, study PRJEB24766) | human gut metagenome | biome: human-associated habitat; feature: feces | place: USA | collected 1985/1987 | reverse complement strand
ATGAATAACATCCGGAGCAGAGCAGAGGAAGTAGTGTTGCATGATCTGATTTATAGATAAGAATAAAGCAGGAATCGTCATGGTTCCTGCTTTGTCTTACCATATATACGAGAATGGAGCTATTGGTTGTTATTATCATTCTCATTGACTGCTTCATCTAGCAGTAATCGAGATTCCAGCTCATCCGTTGAAGGCAGTAATGTTGCAAGATTTTCTGGTAAGAAATTCGATAATTCGTATGCTGAAATTGCTATTGGTTTGTTGGAACTGTTAACAGCATATTTGGCTAATACATTATTTTTTTCTTTGCAGATGATCAAGCCAATAGTTTTTCCATCGGAATCCATTTTGACAATATCGTCAACAATGTTTATATAAGTACCTATCTGACCAATATCACGAGATTTGAATTCTTTTATTTTGACCTCTACTACGACATAACAATGTAGGTTTAGGTGGTAGAATAACAAATCAATATATTCCTCTGTGCCTTCTATAGGTAAAGGGTATTCTCGACCGACAAAGGCGAACCCTTTTCCCATTTCAATTAAAAGATTCATAACCTTTTCGGTCAGGGCATCTTTTAATTCTTTTTCGTTATAGTCACGATTTAAAGCAATAAAATCAAAATTGTAAGGATCTTTTGTTATTTCCTGAGCTAAATCACCGGTGTAAGCCGGTAGTGTTGTTTGAAAATTACTTATTGCCTTGCCTTGGCGTTCATATAGATTAGTGTCAAGGAAGTTTAGAAGAACAGCTCTTGACCAGTTATTCTTTATTACTTCATCAACGAAGAACATTGCTTTTTCGGGTTCATCTTTGCATTTATCAACAATTAATTTTATATGTCCCCATGGAATGGCATATATTTCTGCCCCAACTTGAGGCAGATTTGTAGCCTCCGGTAATTCTGCCCCAAGTTGGGGCAGAATTTCACCAAATAAATTGTAGTATCTTTTCATGTATCTCAAATTAGTGGTTGAAAATCCTTTTGCACCTGGGAACATCTTTTTTAAATCTTCACTTAAAGTTTCAAAAAAAGCACCGCCCCATTTGCTTTCAGCCTGCATGTTAACGATATCCTTGCCGATTGACCAGTAAAACCTAAGCAACTCGTCATTAACCTTGATAGATGCTTTTATTTGTGTATTTTTAAATCTTTTTTTAACATGTTTCAGCCATTCGATATAATCTTTATCAATTCTAATCATATTGTCCATAGTATTTCCTCCAGATATGTCATTTATTCATTATTCATCTGTTTTATTTTTCTTAGCCCTTGTCTTATAGACATTATACTGATTCTTGCATTTCGGAGAGCAGAACTCATTTCCCTTACGGCTTGCGATAAATGCCCTGCCACAGTGCTTACACAGCTTCATATCGCAGTCAGAATCCGTAAGCATAAAAGAAAAGCACATCTGGATCATGACGAGCAGGGAATGGAAGTTCCATACGATAACCGGGGCATTTTCCGCTAATGAGATATGGTAAGTCGGGGATATTCCGCCAAATGCAGACATACCCTGACGATACAGTTTTTTTGTCTGTTCATCAAGACTGTCGTAGTCCATATAATATAAGAAACTTGTGGTAAAGGTAAATGCCCAGTCGGAAAATTCTTTCACCAGCCAGTCATAGCGTTCTGCATATTCTTTCTGAAAACTCATCGTAACAGCCTGTGGATTCTTTCCCGTTGCAAGTGCGATTGCAATGCCATCCTTGTCGGATACCGACCAACTTGATTCTACCCCTTTTTTGTGAAAATCCATCTTATCAAACGGATAAAAATAATCGAGATAACTTTCTGTTGATAGAGATTCTTCTTTAATAAAATGGTTTTTTGGAAGATATACAGATTCATAGGTGATAAATTCCGCAGTTGTCGGAAGTGCAGTCATAAAGCCTAAAAATCCGTAGGAATTGATGAAACGAAGAACCATACTTTTCAGTTCATCTTCTGGTGCTTTATGCATGACCTGCAAACCGATATTGACAGCAGCCAGTACAAGTGATTCTGCATCTTTCATAGGGTTATACATTTCTGGTTTGGCATCCGCAGATACTACAATATACAAAGTTCCATCTTCGGCAGTGCGGTATTCATAACTGCTGTACCGTATCCATGGGGAACTGGTATGTTCAAATAGATTTTTCATGAAAAGCCTCCAATCTGATTTCACTGGAATCAGAGCAATCGTCTGAAATTCAATTCGTATAACTTCTATATAAAGAAACTGTAATCTATTAACAATTCTATTCGATTACACATTATAGGTCAAGGGTTATCATTCTGAAATTTCAACGCAATTTTTTTTGACAAAACATTAAAAGTATCATATTACCCTGTTATATATTTCAGGCAGCATAGTCACTGTTTTTCAGAATTCTTTTCGTCTTTAGTTCTTACCCCGTTTTCAAAAAAATATTTTTCGTCCAATGTAAGTGTCCAAGGCAGATGAAGCAGCCTTGTTTCGAGAGCAGTCTTATATTTCTTTCTTATCTGCTTTATGGCAGTTTCCCTTACACCACGCACATTGCGGTCTGTTTTTCCATTCAGCTCAGCGTATTGGAGAGTGGAGTATGACCGGACAATCACATAGTACAAAAGCTGTTTCTGGTGTTCTTTCATATTCTTTAATATCAGGCATAAATCCTGACTGCGTACAAGCTCATGGATGTAATCCGGCTCATCAAAGATATAATCAATAAAATCGCCGGCAAGTATCTGTTGCCACAGTACCATGTCATAGTTGGCATTACCGGGCAGGACATAATCAGAGGCGTGCCATTCAAGCGGTACTTCAGAGCGTCCGATTTCATGGTATCGCTCTCTGCGTTCCCTGTTGTCATCAAGTTTATCCCACCACGATATAACATTTGCGAATTCTTCCTCGGTTCGTGCACTTTCTTCAAGACGGCTGATTGCCAATGCACGAGCTTCCCTGTGCAGCATAGTTTTCTCACTGGAAGAATCGTTGTATTCCGGTATTAAGTTTTGTTTGCGGAAAGCTTTTAGTTCCTCATATTTTGGCAATTTAATCAGTCCTTAAAAATTTTTTTCAAAAATAATTTCAAAACACTTCCGATTTTGTAGCCGTATTTCTCCTATTAGTGAAGAGAGTAATTCTTTTTATCACTAAAGCAATTACAGAAAGGAGCAAAAAGGCTATGAAGTATGGATAAATAAAAGCTTCGGTTACACGAAACGGAAGTATGAAACAATTATAATTTTTATCAGAGAGAAAGGCAAGGATTGATTATGGAGGCAGAAAAACTAAATAATGGCAATAGAAAGTCCGGCTCATGTGAAGCTGGATTTTTTTATCGCAGGATTGGTGGGACAGTTTACAAAATCAGGGTATTAACGAGTGAAAACAGTACAGATACCTTTTCGGACAAGATTTCCCATATTATTTCAAGAGAGGTGCTGACAGAGAAAGCGGATTATGATAAGATAGAGCTACCACAAATGAGTCAGTTGCCGGAAGGGAGTTCGGCATGAACAGAACCAGACAGACAACTGACAAATCGAAAAACAGAATAACTGCTCTTTATGAGCGATTCTCAAGGGACGATGAGCTTGCGGGAGACAGCAACAGTATAGTGAACCAGAAGAAAATGCTGGAGGACTATGCAAAGAGTAATGGATATACCGATTTGGTGCATTTTACAGATGACGGATATTCCGGTGGAAATTTTGACAGACCGGGATGGAAAGAAATGCTCCGGCAGATTGAGGACGGAAGCATTGGCACAGTCATTGTAAAGGATATGAGCCGAGTCGGCAGGGATTACCTACAGGTAGGATTTTACACGGAGGTATTCTTTCGGGAAAAAGGTGTCCATTTCGTTGCTATCTCTAATGGTGTTGACAGTGATATCAACACCAGCAGCGAATTCGCCCCTTTTTTAAATATCATGAACGAATGGTATCTGCGTGACTGCAGCCGCAAGATAAAGGCAGTATTGCAGGCAAAGGGCAGGGACGGGAAACCAATTACCAACAATCCACCATACGGATATATCAAAGATCCGGAAGATAAGAATCACTGGCTCATTGACGAGGAAGCTGCGGCAGTTGTCCGCAGGATATTCCGGATGGCAGTTGAGGGAATCGGACCATATCAGATTGCAAGGATACTGACTGAGGAAAAGGTGGAAAAACCTTCATATTATCAGGCAAAGCGGGGATATGGATGTTACAAGAACCGGTGTGATATGTCAAAGCCATATGAATGGGCAGGAGTAAGTGTCGTAAGAATGCTTGAAAAACCGGAATATATGGGAGATACTGTGAATTTCCGTACAAAGAAGCTTTCCTATAAGGATAAGACTGCTGTAAGAAATGACAGTGACGAGATAGTGGTCTTTACGGATACCCATGAGGCGATCATTGACAGAAAAACATGGTATATGGTGCAGGAGCTTAGAAAGACCAAACGCAGGATAAACACAGAGGGCGAGACAAATCCGTTTGTGGGTAAGATTTTCTGTGCGGACTGCGGTGGAAAGATGCATTATCGTAATGAGGGAAAGCGTGCCGGAAGAAACTGGAGAGGACTGCCGGATGGCAGTGTCAGAACAACTCCAGCCTGTTATAACTGCGGCAATTATAATAACAGCCATGACCAGTCAGGAAAGGTCTGCTGTTCGCACAATATACAGGCAAAGGTGATTGACCAGCTTGTGCTTGAAACCATTCAGTATGCGTGTAAAAGTGTAAGGATGGATGAGAGAGCATTTGTCGAAAGCATCCGCAGTGCATCAGAAATCCGGGAACAGAGTGAGGCGAAGAAGCTGAAGGCTGCGTTAAAGCATCAGGAGAAGCGGTATGCAGAGCTTGATATCCTTCTTAAAAAAGTGTATGAGGACAATGCCCTTGGCAGACTGCCTGACAAAAGATATGAAATGCTATCGGCAGGGTATGAAAAGGAACAGGCAGAACTGGAGCAGTCCATTAAGACATGCAGGGAGCAACTTACGCAGTATGACGAGGATACAGACCGGACGGAGGAATTTCTGGCACTAGTCCATAAATACACGGATATCACGGAATTAACACCTGTCATCATCAATGAATTTGTGGATAAGATACTTGTCCACAAAGCGGAAAAGATTGATGGCGAGCGTGTGATGGAGATAGAGATTTACCTTAACTTCATCGGTAAAGTGGAACTTCCGGCACAGGAACTGACGGAAGAAGAACTGGCTGAAATAAAGGAAAAACAAAGACTTCGTGAGCGCAATGCCATGTATCAGAGGCGGCGCAGGGCAAAGTTCATGCCAAAAACAAAAGCAATCCGTGCAAAGGTGCAGGAGGCTGAGATAAAAGAAGCTTTGGAGAATGCGAGTGCAAAAGCGGAAAAACTGCTTATGGCAGATAATGATACGCATATCGCAGAGGTAGTTGCCGGGGAAAACAAAGTATATGTTGATACCGGGATTTTCCCAACAGCAGAAGAGGTAAAAGAAAAATATGCAATTTAAGAAAGAGAGGATTTTATTATGACAGAGAAAATCAGAGAATATAAGATGAACGGGAGTCTGATTATTGGAGTAGATGCAGGCTATGGTAATTTTAAGACCGCAAGAAGGGTATTTCCGACTGCGGTAAGTGTGAGTGATAAGGCTCCGGTATTTGCCAGAGACTTTATTGAATGGAATGGCAGATACTATATCATCGGGGAAGGACACAAAGGATTTGTTACAGACAAAGTGACAGATGATGATAACTATGTGCTTACAATGGCGGCAGTTGTGAAAGAGCTGGAAGCAAGAGGCTATACGGACAGAAGAAATGCTGTCCGTATCCACCTTGCGGTAGGACTTCCGCTGAAATGGGTGCAGGCACAGAGAGATACCTTCCGGGATTATATGATGAAAGAGAGAATTGTAAAAGTCGGCTACAAGGACAGAATCTATGAAATGGAGTTCACAGGCTGTACGGTAATGCCGCAGTGCTACTCTGCGGTAGCGGAGAACCTGAAAGACTTCAAGGGAATGAACCTTCTTGTGGATATCGGAAACGGAACAATGAACCTGATGTATCTGAACAATGGCAGACCTATGGAAAGCAAGTCCTGGACAGAAAAGCTGGGAGTGTATCAGTGTGAGAAAGCTATCTTAAATAAGGTTCGTGATAATACCGGAACGGAACTGATGCACGAGGTAATTGAGAATTTCCTCCGCACTGGGGAGACAGATATTGCACAACCATATGCAGGTTTGATGGTGGAAGCTGCAAAAGAGTATGCAGTGCAGATTTTCCAGAAGCTGCGTGATTATGAGTACAATGAGCAGATGATGAGGCTGTATGTTATGGGCGGTGGTGCAAGGATTGTAGAGGCATTTGGCGAGTATGATATGGACAGAGTGACATTTGACCATGATATCAGAGCTAATGCAAAGGGGTATGAGTATTACTGCTATATGATCTTAAAGCATCAGCAGAGAAAGAAGGCGATGTAAATGGCAGAAAAATCATGGAATAAGAATGTCCGATTTAACCGGAACAGTGAGAGTGCAATGCAGGCATGGAGCCTGCTTCACTCTGATGAGGTGGAAAAAGAGTTTAAGTCACAGAATGAATTTGTTATCTGTGCCATCAATGACTATTACGAAAGGCATCTGCGAAAAAAGCGTGATCCGTATCTTGAAACAAGGGAAAAAGAAGATGCTTTTGTGGAACGCATCGTAGCGCAGGTGGCTGAAAAAACATTGGCAAATCTTCCGACACTGGCGGGAATGTATCTGATTCAGCAACAGGCAGTGCTTACGGCAGGATTTCAGAGCACTGTGGCAGGTGCAAATGCAGGTATGCCGGTAATGCCAAGCCCTGCAAATGGCAATGGAAATGGCAGAATTAAGCAGGGGCATACTGCCGAAGCGGTTCTGGGGGAATCAGCAGAGGAAGAACCGGAGGATAATGAATTTCTTGATTACAGCTTTGGTGTGTAAAGCAAAAGTGCAGAAGATTCTATGGGATGAAGGCTATAAAGCCGGAAAATATTGATACCACCTTTGCAGGTGGCAATATTTATCCGGTGGGGGTTCTTAGGGGGCTGTGCCCCTTAAGCAGGTAGCACCGATGGTGAAGACAATGAGGAAGAAAAAGGAAGCGGGGATGCCGTAAGGCATTTTCGCTTCCTTTTTTTGACGAGTTGGCAAGCCAGCGGTACTACCTGCCTATATCATCCCAACCACATCGAAACACAGGAGAGAGATTTCTTCTGGCAAAAAAAGAGATGTGGGAAAGCCAGTCGGAGCGGTAAGCGCAGAATGGCTTTCGGAAGTCTGCTGTGTTTTTTACAGCAGGCTGACAGATGGGATGATGTGCCCTGCCTGCGGAGAATTTCTAAACAATGGCTGCGGTACAGCTTAAAAGCGGCAGCATATGGCAATAATAATGTGGCGGAATGTAGCCGGAATTACAGATATAGCTATATCCATACAAAAAAGTGGAGCCACAGTCAAAGAAAGAGGGCACACCCGCAGTAAAGGGTTATATCATCAGGCAGATATGTAGCCAGATGGATATAAAAACAGAATAACAGGATGCAATGAGCAGATATGTGATGTATGTCATGTGTCTGCTTTTTTCATGTGACAGGAAGTGACTATTACACTTTTTAGACAGATAGGAGGACTTATATGGCAAACAGAGCAAGAGACAAGGTTATCTACATTCGAGTGGATGAAGCATTAAAAAAGAGATTTGACAGGATAAAGGAAGCAAGCGGATATAAGGGAAATGCAGATTTCCTTAACTATCTTCTTGATGTATATGACGGAAAGCGTGTGGATGGTGTGACACTAAAGGATATCCGGGAGCTGCTGGCACAGGCAGTGCATGAAATGAAGAAACAGGGAGTCAATATCAACCAGATTGCTTATACCATCAATATATATCCGGGAGTGTTCTCGGATATTCAGTTTCAGGCAACCAATGTATTTTTAAAGAAGATAGAAGACCTGCTGTTGAAGATTACAGAGAAGTTGTTATGAGATAAAACGACAGCAGAAACAAGTATATAAACAAGAATAAAGAGGAAAGAGAGGTACATTGTAATGGGCGATGTATATGGCAATGTAAATGTGAATTACAGCTATTGCAAATCGGTGGCACAGCTGAAAAGTGCTGCCGATTATATTTTAGGCAGAAGAAAAGAGCAGGTGGAAGATGGTGTGGTAAAGACAGAACCACACCTGTATAAAGCTTTCGGCTGTAACCGAGATAACTTTGCAAACAGCCTGCTTATAACAAGAAAGATGCATGACAAAAGGTACAGCAGGTATAAGCAGAAGGAGATACTGGCACAGAAGCTTTCGATATCCTTTCACCCGGAGGATAATGACAGACTGACCTATGAGCAGGCATATAAAATAGCAGAGGATTTTGCGAGGGAGTTCTTCTGTTCAAAAGGATATGAGGTATTGCTTGCAGTGCATACAGATACAGCACATACACATGTGCATTTTCTGGTGAGCAACTGCAATGTGAAAGATGGAAAGTCCTTCAGACGGGGACCGGCAGAGCTGAAGGAAATGTGCAGATATTTCGGGGAACAGTGCAGGAAGCGTGGACTGGTTCATTCGTATCGTGACAGCTATTATGTAAAGGATAAAGACAGGGAGCGCCAGAGCTTCGCAGAATATCAGATGAAAAAGCGTGATAAGCTGTCGTTTCGGGAAGAAATAAAGGTGCTTCTGCGAAATGCCATGAACAGACCGGAGAATAAGACTTTGCAGGATGTGATTGATTATGCGAAGGGGTATTATCTGATGGATGTTCGGCTCCGGGGCAATACCATATCCTATGCCCTGAAATACAGGACGGATAAAAAAGGAAAGCCGATGGCGGTCAGAGGGAGCAGGCTTGGTGCAAGATTTACTGTCGCAGGGATAACTGAATATCTGAAAAAGAAGGAAAAAAGCAGACTGGAGTATGAACGCATAAAGGCTGATATCGAGCAGGAATCCGGAAGATATGATGATTATGCGGAATGGGATATATCTGATGTTAAGGAAAGTGTCGGTATAGATACAGCAGGGAGTGTTCAAAAGGAATATGAAAAGCCAGAAGGGGATATCAGTGTATATGAGGGCTTTGACCGGTTCTGTGAGAAAGAGAACATTCGTGATGACGAGGAGGAAGTGTTCTATGGTGCTGCGTTTGATGAATTTAACCGGGAGTGGCAGGGAATAGCATTAGAAGAACAGACAGAACCGACTTCCCATAAAGAAGAGCAGGAGATACCACCAGATTATACGAAGATGTCCATACAGGAGCGTGTCAGACAGCTTCCGCCGCCAACAGAGGACACGTCACAGGAGTTTGAAGCATATAAGAACAGGATGGGATATGATGCGGCTAAGATGAAGAGTATCCGTTATAAGATGAGTGTATATGATGAATTCTTAGAGGAACTGGAAGCCAGAAAGAAATACCATGGAACGAAAGCGTATGGCAGACAGAGCACGAGGAAGCGTGACAGAGGGGAAAGGTAAAAATAATTTTGATGATCATACCATATCGGCAATTATAAAAAGTGCCGATATGGTATAATAGAAAAACAAAAGTTATTACAGGGAGGAGATTGGATTGTTAGAAGTAGTGATATGTGATGATGATAAGGAAGATCTTGACAAAGCGACGCTGATGTTGGATAAGATTCTTTCAGAATATCAGGTTCAGTATCAGATACGGTCGTTTCTGTCGGCGAATGAGCTGCTGAACAGTAATGACAAGATTGATATCGGAATACTGGATATTTCCATGGAAGAACTGGGCGGAATTACGCTCGGAAGAAAGCTGAAAGAAAAAAATCATGATATAAAAATTATATACATCACCAGTTATGAAGAATACATGGCACAGGCGATTAATAAGGTACATGCGTTTTCTTTTCTGTGTAAACCGATCAATGAAGAAGAAATGAAAACGCAGATTATGGAAATTCTGGGGCAGGAGAAATATCCGGAAATAGAAAAGGAATTTGAAATACTAGATGAATCAGGAACAAAAGCAGGTTGTGTTTGTTTGAAATTAAACGAGATATTATATTTTGAGTACATAAAAAGATCCAGAAAAGCAGCAATTATTATGGAAGATTGCAGATATGAATGTGAATGTACATTTGAAAATCTTGTGGAAGAATTACATCCATATGATTTTGCGGTAAATCACAGAGGCTGTCTTATAAATGTGAGACATATTGAGAAGATACAGGGATTTCATATTTATCTGGACAATGGGAAAGAACTGTCCCTTGCACAAAAAAGAAGCTCTGATTTTCGGGAAGAAATGAATAAATTTTTGCAGAAAACCCAGAGGAGAGAATAGAAGATGGATAAGATTTTACTTGTGATATGTAATGGACTTTCCTGTTTTATTATCTGTACAATTCTTTTTCAATTTATGAATGAAAGATATAAGAAAAGTTACAGCAATAGAACTTTGTATATAGCGGCAGAGATAGCGATGGGAATTACTGCATTTTACATAAATATGCTGAACTTTGCAATATTGAATCTGCTGATATGGTTTGTTGGAGTTGGTGTAACGGTATATTTTCTGTATTACGAAGATGCAGACAGACCAATCCGCAGAATTACTGAGAGTGAAGTACTGGTTTTATGTATGTCTGTATGTGAAACGCTGGGAGTGCTTCTGTTACACTGTTTTTTGCAGATTGGTGGAATTTTAAATATTGATGTTGTCATGCAATATTGTCTGGAAGTGGCATTTTCAAAGATAGTGCTGATTTTCCTATACTATGTTTTGATAAACAGATTGATAAAAAGGACAGAGGCAGCCTGTTCCAGAGAACAATATATCATATATGGAATCATGTTTTTTTACAGTCTGGTCAATATGCTTGTGATTGTGCAGAATTTTAGGGATGGGCAGAAAAGCTATCTGTCAGCGGTAAATATGGGGTGCATCGTTTTAGCTGACCTGTATCTTTTGTATTATGTCAAAATGGCAGACGAAAAGAAACACTATGAAAACCGCGTAAAGGCATTGGAGCAACAGGCAAAAATGCAGTATGAGTATTATCTGGCACAGACTGAAAAATATAATCAGACAATACGGATATTACATGATGTGGATAAGCATATCAGGGCTATCGAGAATTTGTATGGAACAGAGAGGGAGCATACGGCTGGCGAATATGCAGAGGCAATCAGAAGTACACTGGCACCACTGATTCCTATGTCTTACACAGAGAATCCGATATTGAACATTCTGCTGACAGATAAAAATGCTGTCATGCAGGAGAAAGGGATACATTCGGACATTAAGATAGACAATGTAGAATTATCTTACATAGAGCCGATAGACATAACAACTATTTTCGGAAATCTGCTGGACAATGCGATTGAAGCTGCTGCAAATGTTGACGGAGAAAAATACATTTTTATTAAAATCAGTGCCTATCATAAGATGACGGTAGTTCATATAGAAAACAGTTGTGGAAATGTAAAATGGAAAAAACGTATGCCGGTATCAGATAAGGGAAAAGGCAGGGGGATAGGACTCTTAAATGTGAAACAGAGCATAGATAAGTATGATGGGAATTTACAATTAAAACAGGATGGAAACAAATTTGTAGCAGATTTGTTTCTGAATTCGTAAAAAGGGCGGTTTCGTCCTTTTTTTGTGCTCAAATCGTAGTTGGTGCAAAAAAATCGTAGTTGGTGCAGAACGTATAAAATATGAGAAGAATAGTGCCGATGAAATTATAAAAGAATGGAACATGATATAAGTCATATTAAGGATATAGGTGATATTATGAATATTTTTTTTAATAGTCGAATTTATACCAATCAGTCATTCATTAATACGCTGTATGGGCAACAACGAAAAACTACAAGAAGTCAAGATGCAGGTTGCAGCGGTACAAGAGATACTTTAACGATAAGCGCATCAGGAAAGGAAAAGCTTGTAAAAAATACAAACGGAAGAACACATAATACAAATGTTGACAAAAGCATTGACTTAAAATCCTATATAGCTTCAGCCCAAAAAACAAATCAAAAAATAATTGATAATGCAGGGACACAGATTAATGCGAAAACAAGTGAATATATGAGTACAGGTAAGGCTTTTAGGGGAGCATTAACGGAAAAATATTCAAAGCTTGCCGCAGAAGCAAAAACACATTCCAATCCTGAAAATTATATTCATGCCAAGTATTTTGATAAGAGTTCAGATTATTATGAGACTAATTTGACCGATACAGAACGAAGGATTGCATATAATTATGAAATACAGATGTGGCGAACAGGAAAGATAAATGGTGTAAATTATCAGGATTCTTTGTTTAGGGGAATTGAAGTAGATGGTGACAGTGTAGATTCGGATAAAATTCAATTTGAAAGAGCATTGGTAAATTCGCAAATTTCAAATATTTTAAAGCAGGCTGGTGTAGATACATCTTCTATTACGAAAGATTGTACTTTTACTGTTGATCCATATAGTTATGAAATAACGGTAGACGGTGTAGATGAAGAAACAAAGATGCGGATGCAAAATGCATTAAATGTGGGAGATAACGGAAAAAATCTCTATAAGCATATTTACTATTGTTCGACACAAGATGGCTGCGAAAGCACTCAGATAACAAAAGAATCAAAAATGAAATACGAAGCATATCATCAGGTGTATAGTTATACGGGATATGAATTAGATAAGCTTGAGGAGAAAAATGGTACATATTACACAGAGTCAGGAGAGGACATATTGGATTTAGTTAATCATGCTGTTGAAGATACTGGAAAGGTTCCAAAAGAGTATAAGCAGCAGATGAAAAATTGGATACATGATTTAGTTTCGACTATGTCAGTAAAAGGCTGGAATAATGTGTCAGATATGACTTTGAGCATCCTATATGGTAAAGGTGGGTTAAAGGATATGAAACAGTTAATATCCTATCAATGTGATGCTGATAATAGGAAAAGGGCATGGTATTCTGTGACTTAGAAACAATAGTTACTTAACGAAAAGCGGAGTTTAAACATTTGATGCATTGGCAGAAAGGTAAAAACATGAAAATATCTAATTATATCTAATTATATGGATAATGCAAATCTGATAATGAAAACAAACGCTAATAAAATTCAGAAAGAAAATAGTCAGACAATGGATATACAGAATTAGACGAGAAATGACGAATAAAAAGATAAATAGTATTTATGAGGCGGAAAGATGGAGGATGTTTTATGAATGTAACTGGAGTAGGAAGCACCTATAATTTCATTTATAACACAAAGACAGGTAAATTATCTACAAAAGATGGCAGCAAAAATGAGTTTGTTGATTTTTGCAATGGAGATGTAAAGGGAGAAGATACAGAGACACTGAATCATTTTGATGAACATACAAGATATCAGTTTACAAGAATGCTGTATGCATATGGAACCGGGATGACCGGACAGAATCCTTTTGCCAATGATGAGAAAGTCGAGATTACAGCGGATATAGACAGTGCAACCCATACTTCCTTTTATGTGAATGGGCAGAAAGCGTTTACAGCCATTACGGGTATGTCATATCTCCCATCCGAGATTCAAACCTTTGGAACCATACAGCAGCCATTTAAAACCAGAGGGTACAAACCATATGATCCCAGTACAAACAGTATCACGATTGGGGTTGGAAGCAGATTTAATCTTGGAAATGGATACAGCATGACGGTACAGGAAGATTTTGTCTGGGGCGAGGGCTATGGAAACGGAAGCAAAGCAGATGATGAAAGATGTAATATGATAATCGGGGGATTAAATACCCTGATACATTTTGCGGACCAGCAGTATTTTTCCAGTATGACAGATCCATACACCGATTATATTTTAGACTTTCTTGCGTCCCAGGGAGTGGATACCAGCAGAGAATTTGTGATAAACGGGACACATTGTGAATTGGTAAATGGAAAAATAAGAGAAGTTGGTAACGATTATGTGGTGCCTAGTGCCATTCAGCAGAAAGCAGTGAAAAGATATGAAGAAAGAATGGCACAGCTTTTAAAGGATGGAAATTGGTATCGAATGGCATAGGTAAAAATTATAAGGAATGGGATTTAATGGAAGATTACTATTCGGATACGGAAGACAATTCTAAAGTTAAAAATTTCCTGAGTAATATGTCTGTATTTACACGATGGTATTCGTATGAAACAGGAATCAATGACAGATTCGGTGATTATTAAGATAGTGAAAGATTAGGATAATGCGATATATAAGATGTATAATAAGAAGGTTGGTGATATTATGAATATATTTTTTAACAGCCGAATTAATGCTAATCAGTCGTTGCTTAATGTTCTGTTTGGTCAACAGCAAAAAGCGGCAAGCAGTCAAAACACTGGTTGTAGAGGCACAAGAGATACTTTAACGATAAGTGCATCGGGAAAGGAAAAATTGACAAAAAGTACAAGTGGAAGAACACATAATACAAGTATTGATAGAATGTATTTACACGGAGGTTTTATATGTCAATGAATATCAGCGGATTAGGCAATACCTATAATGGCATCAACACAAATAGCAAAAGATTGAAATCGAAGTAAAGTATAAAATTGCTGTGACGGTTATGGAACTGCGATTTTGGCTAAAAGATTGTGAATCACCGATATAATCGGGATTTGTGAGTAGAGGGCACTTATGAAAAATAAAAGTATCAATCAAGTTTCCATAATAAATGGTGAAGATGGTCCCACAAGTGTTTTTATATTTGGAGAAGCTCAAAAGCAATCTCTAAAGATTAGAATCCGAAATGCTATCTATCAATCCAGACGAAAAAGGATAGAAAAGAGAATAGCGGCCAACCCGCATACCCTTGCGGAAGTGGTGCAATACGCAAAGGATCATTATGATTTAGTGGAAATCAATCCTGCCGCAACAAATTGGATAGAACGACAGAAAAATCTAAAAGCTAGTTTGATTATGCAGCATAAACCAGAACTTTTGGGCCAAAGGAAGGATATTCCAAAACCAGATTTTCATAATGAAGAATCTGTTAAAAATTTTTTGAATGAAATGGAAATTAGAAATAAATTGATTGACCAAATGCCTGATAATGTAATTCCCATGGATTTTCATTTATATGAAATAAAAATTGGTGAGGATTTAATGGAAATAGAGGTAGATTATACCTGGAATATATTTGGAATATCTTACTCTGGAAATAAGTCGGTCATAAAAAGGTTTAAGAAAATAGCCAGAGATTTATATTGTTATTATGGTGTCAGTGAGGAGGATATAAAGAACCGGACAAAAAGATATTCTTCACTGGTAACGGAATTGAGTTCATAATTCAGAATTTTAAATAGAGGTGTATAGTAGGGTTAGTTCAGGAAGTGATTCGTTTTATTTATATGTAGAAGATGGCAATGGAAATGTTAATTATACAACAGTAAGTAAGAGTGGAACAATAACAATTAATGATTTTAATGGTTTTGATCCGTCAGGCAAGTGGAAAATATGGATTGTTACAAAAGGAACAGTTTCAACATCCACTGAAACAATAAAAGTATATTATACATATTAAAAATGTAATGTGGCTACAATTTTGTATTATAGGAGAGAGTGAAATATGAATGTAAATATTAACAATAAAAATTTATTTTCGCAAAGTTTGCTAATAAACAAATTCTTCTTTCAGAAAAATTCTTCACACAAGCAGACTGGGATTACGACCGTAGATTCTGGGTGTCAATATAGAAATAACAATTATTACTATAATAAAGATGGTGTACCTTTTTTATCAAAGGAACAGGCAGACCGTTGTATCAATGGTAAGGATTGGAAAAAGATAGTGTCTGTATCGGATAAGGTGAAGTCGGATTTAGAAAAGGTTGTAAAGCAGGATTTTATCAGTAGCAATGGTGCATATATACCAGAAGAAAGCAAGAGACATGATGTAATCAAACAGTATTTGAATACGATTCCTTCTGAACAGCGAAATTCCGCTTCGTGGACATTGAGCAGAATGGCTGGAGATTATGCTTCAAGAATGGAGACACTGGTAAAGAAAAATAATCCTGGATGGAAGCCGGGAGATGCATTTGATACAAGTATTTTAGATCAGATGGATGATACTCTTTGTGGATTAGATTTTAAAGTATAGATGTAGGTGAGAAAAATCCAACAGGTGGCATAGTTGGAAGGACTCTGAATAATGAAAGCCTGCTAATAAAAAGTCAATAGTAAAATGAATTATTTTTATGATTGTGATTTTGGGCACAAGTTTTGAACCGCCATATTTGCCGGTTTGAAGAAAAATGAGTTTAGACTTGGTTATTGCTCTAAATTACGGATGCATTCCTTGACCTTGCCGTAATAGATACGCAGGAACTTATTAGCCCCAGCAGTCATGTAAACATAGTAAGGCTTTCCTTCTGCACGCTTCTTGACAAGAAATTGATATACCTTATCATCTTCAGGAGCTGTTTGAAGCAGTGTAGACATGATTTGAAACAAAGTCTTTCTTAGATGGTTGGAACCGCATTTAGATGCTTTATTACTCTTTGAATTGTGGGTGCCTGACTGATCCACACCTGGGTCTACTCCGGCAAAAGCAGTCAATGCTTCACGATGTGAGAAATTGGAAATATCACCTATTTCTGCTATAAGCTGGGGACCAAAAGTTTTTCCCACGCCATACATGCCCATTACCGTTGCGTATTCGGGCAGAGTAGAAGCAAGTTCATTCATCTTTGAACGTAGTTCTTCTACATGGGAAGAAGCAAGATTAAGCTGCTGAATGCTTTGCTGAATAAGCAGTTTATAAGACGCTTCTTTTGGAAAGACAGCAATAAGGTCTTTGGATGCAAGAAATAGTTCCGCTGGTTTTGCTGGTTGGAAATTATAGTGATGCTTTTTACAGAATGCTTGATAGCGTTCCGTGAATGTTTTTAATCCAATTTTGCGGACACAATCCACATGCCAGAATGAGTAAGCATAATCCACCCATTTTTCACTGCCATCATCGCGGACAGGGCTGTTAAAGAGTTTATTGACACCAGGATAGGTATTATCCAATAGTGCAATCAGGTTAGCCTTAGCGGCAACCTTTTGCTTCATGAAGAAGCTGAATTGTGAGTTTAAAGTTTTTAATTGAGTACGTGTATTATCCATACTTGAATACTGTCGCAGTTCTATCCAGTTGTCAAGAGTATAGCGTGCAATCTTCTTCGCATCAGCAGGGTCGGATTTGACTTTGCGGATGGAGTTGTTGCCAAAGTTCTTAATCAGATGTGGATTGACAGCACTGACAAACAAACCGGCTTCAGAAAGAGTTTTTACCACTGGTTCATGGTAACGCCCGGTGCATTCCAAAACAACACGGGTTTCACCTTCCAGACTGCCAATATATTTGGCAAGCTCATCCAGTTCACTGGATGTGTGATTAACATTAAAAGGCTTACGAATAATAACACCTGCTGGTTGCAGGACAGCGACGGTGCTCTTGCCTTTTGATACATCAATACCTACTGCGTTGTACATTCTCGTACCTCCGAAAGTGAATTTGTATGGTGTCCAGCTATTTCTCATTGCTTATTCAATCTCCTGGGGTATCAAACGGACGTGCACAGGGCAGTCCAACCTGCATAAATCGAACGGCTGCAAATGATAGGCTGGCTGACTGGCTTTCATACGGACGTCTATTGAGTCCAAGGAGAATACTGTCAGACCGATACCTCATCATTGTACAGCTTTAGCAATAAGAGGGATAGAACCCAACTGGCTGTTGGGGTATCTAAACCCTACACTTATATATTAGGAGGAGAATACAATAATGGATAAAAAAATGTTTTGTTTTCAGTGTGAACAGACTGCGGGATGCAGTGGATGTACAGGAAATGCAGGTGTGTGTGGCAAATCTGCAAATACAGCAAAATTACAGGATGAACTGACAGGTGCGTTGATCAGCCTTGCAAGAGCTGTTGAAGGTTCAACTGCTATTTCTAAAAGAACCGGGCAAATCATAATTGAAGGATTGTTTACTACAGTTACAAATGTAAGTTTTGACAATGCCGCAATCGAAAATATGATACAAAAAGTCAGAGCTGAAAAAGAAAGACTGGTTCCTGACTGCAGCAAATGTCCGTCACCATGCGGTAAAACAGCTGAATACAATATGCAGCAGCTGTGGAATGCCGATGAAGATATCCGTTCCTTAAAGTCCCTTATTCTTTTCGGAATTCGCGGAATGTCAGCCTATGCATATCTCGCAAATGTTCTGGATTACGAAGATGACGAAGTGAATCGATTCTTCTGTGAAGCATTATTTAGGATCGGCTATGAAGAAAGTGTGGAAACTCTGCTTCCTACCGTACTCAAAGTAGGAGAAATCCATCTGAAGTGTATGGCACTTCTTGACAAAGCAAATACAGAAATCTGCTAAAGCATTTGCCGCGTTCTTCGAGAGCGTTTCATTGTCGATAGAATGATGCTCCGATTTCAGATAATCCGAAATTGATTTTGGCGAGAATGAATTTCCCACACTTCTATTAATTTTCACTGATTTTTTCGAAAAAAGACAGAGCAGGATTCGTTCCCACTCTGTCTCATTTTCTTTGTAACTATCTGTTGTTTCATCGTAAAATTTGATACTTATTCTTCCTCAGAACCACTCTTTTTTCTGACGAAAATTACTGCACCAAACACACTCAACAGAATACAGATTCCGATGATGAATTCTTTGATTCCATGTTGACCGTCAGCATGGCTGTAGATCCAAACTCTCCGTCAGATGCTTTCCTTCTGCCTTATCCTGCGGTGTAGATTTTCCTCCAGGGATTTCCTCCACCGGATCCACCGAAGAAAGACGGATCACAGAAATTCACTTAAACTATGATAGATTTCGCCATCGCGTCCTGGCATCGCTTTTGCACACGTCAATGAATTTAAAATAGATTCTTCCACAGCCTCTGCCACCAGCCGGAATACCTTATCAAGTTGATTTTCCGGGAAGTACTTCATCATATGAAACTGCTCTTCTTTCGTATCCGGTATCCCATTCGCATTGGTAAACCCAATAAATACATCCCCACTGCCATGTCCCATAAAAGAACCAGTTCGTATCAACCCAACTGCTGCTCTTTTTAAAACTCTCTTTAACTGTCTCTCTCCAAGCGGCAGATCAGTCCCCACAATGACCATGATGGAACCCTTATCCTCTTTTGCACTGTTTTGCATTTTCGTGCATATCTGTCTGCCAACCGGTACGCCGGCAACGGTAAGATCTTGCGTTTTTCCAAAATTAGACTGCACCAAAACACCGATTGTATACTCTTTACCGCCAAACGTTAAAATTCTTGATGCGGAACCAATCCCACCCTTTAATCCAAAACAGACTGTTCCTCTTCCGGCACCGACTGCCCCCTGCTTAAAGTTTTTTTCTGCGTGCTCGATTGCGAAAAGTACATCTTCTGCCTCTATTACCCGTTCTGTGATCTGATTAATTCTAGAGTCATTCGTCTCTCCTACTACTGGATTAACGCTTACTAACTCTTTACCGTTCTTCCTGCATTCCTTTTCCGTAAATGTGACAAGCCCATCTGCTGCCTTTCCTACATTTAGTGTATTCGTCAGTGCGATCGGCGTCTCTAATACACCGAGTTCTTCAATCTGAACCGTTCCCTGCGTCTTCCCAAAACCATTTAATGCATAAACCGCTGCAAGTGGCTTCCTTTCATAGACAAAACCATCACATGGTATGATCACTGTAACACCAGTCTGGTTTTTTCCCTTCCTCACCGTATAATGCCCAACCTTTACTCCCGGCACATCCGTGATCGTATTGCGAATGCCACACTTGCCATTTCCTATCGTATATCCATATGCACGGATTCCCTTTCCTGTAATTTCTTTCACAAAATATAAGGTATCAATTCCCTCACCTCTGTCATTTTTCAGACGTGTTTCACAGTGAAAATCCATTTTTTCCATCAGGTGCAGCTGTGCTTTGTTCGTACTCCAGGTTCTAAGTGCCATTACCGTATATCTGCTGCTTTCTTCCACATATTCTTTCGCTTTCTGATATAATACCAGTGCTAGCCCCTGGCCTCTGTACTCTTTTCTGATACAGAGTGTGGTAAAATAACAGATATCCCTGTAATCTTTTAAAGCCTCACATTCTTCCATCGAACGAAATGACAGAAAAGCAATGATTTTCTTCTCTCTTTTTAATAAAAGTGTATGCTGTTTTGCCACCTCATTAAAGTAATTTCTGACACCGTCACCAGATTTTTTCTCCCATGTCTTTTGAACAGTGCTTCCCCGCTCCGATAACGGCGGTTCAAAATCCTTATCACACTCTGATAAAATAGCATACACCTCGTTTG
>OHPH01000499.1_pt1 | contig 20895 bp, 15 predicted proteins | sample 1577681 | NCBI WGS metagenome assembly OHPH01 (sample SAMEA3879603, study PRJEB24766) | human gut metagenome | biome: human-associated habitat; feature: feces | place: USA | collected 1985/1987 | reverse complement strand
GGGGAATTGAATATAAAATCAAGTCGGCAAAGAAATCGCTGTTGCCAATTTGAAAGTGTTTTTGTCGGGCAACGAAAGCAAAGCCATTGCCCATTTCCAGCAAGTAACGGGTGACGTGCTTAACCAGTTGTTCTTCTATGTCCCTTTCGTCTGCCTTTTCCTTCGTTCCAGCCAAATCAAAGATGTACGGGTCTTTCAACAGGTAATTGGCAAGGTCGCTTTGAGGTGCAGGAAGCGTGGCAGTAAAGTTATTTACTTTGTTGTTGCTGATTTGTCTGCTATATAAGTTGGTCTCAATTTGTATTTTAAGAACATTGCTGCTCCAGCCCATTTCCACGGACTGTTTCATGTACCAATAGCTTACACCCAATGGAAGCGAACTGTTAAGCATAATCACATGGCTCGCCCAATTGGTTCTTGCAACAGGTGATGCCATAAATATGTTTTCTATATCCTTAATTTCCATACGGTAAATGTCGGATACGGTTCTGGCAACATTATGAATTTGCGCAAGAGGTTCTTGCGTGATTATCATTTCTTTGTTATCAGCAGATTGAATTTGCGCAAGAGGCTCTTGCGTAAATTGAAAATCGTTTAAGAAGTGTACTTCATCCTCAATTTTCTTCACGTTTGGTGCTATCAGTCTTGCATCCGTTTCTATGAAACTTTGCAACGCTCTTAAAGGATATGCCTTTGCAAACTGACACATATAGGTGAGGTTACGTTCCGAATAGCCTTTCTTTTCAGGGTAATGCAGTCGGATAGTCTTTGCCAACTGCTTGATGATTTTGCTTCCCCATCCGTGCAGCTGCTGGTGATAAAGGATGTAATTGCCTACCTTCCAGTAATGGAACAGCATTTGTGCATTGGCTGCAACAATCAGCCTTACTTGTGCCTGTTCTATTTCCGAACCGACCGCTTGTATGAATGCATCAAAATTCGTTTTCTCTATGTTGGATTCCTTGTTGCTCATATTGTGATGATAATTTCTACAAATATAGTCATTGGTAACTATCTATGAAACTGTTTGATACTTTTATAGTTGATTAAACTTGTTCATGGCGTTCGCCTTAATATCATCCGCTATGTCAATGTAGGGTTTCATAGCCTTGTAGTCGCTGTGCCCCGTCCATTTCATGACCACCTGTGCCGGGATTCCAAGAGCCAGCGCATTGCAGATGAATGTCCTTCTTCCGGCATGGGTGCTTAACAAAGCGTACTTGGGTGTGACTTCATCTATACGTTCATTCCCCTTGTAGTAGGTTTCCCGTACAGGCTCGTTAATTTCCGCCAGCTCACCCAGTTCTTTCAGATAATCATTCATCTTCTGATTGCTGATGACGGGCAATGCCATGTGATTCTCGAAATGGATGTCCTTGTATTTGTCCAGTATGGCTTTGCTGTGGTCGTTCAGTTCGATTATCAGGCTGTCCGCTGTCTTGACCGTGGTAACTTCAATGTGGTCGGGTTTCACATCGCTTCTTTTCAGATTGCGAACATCCGAATATCGCAAACTCGTAAAACAGCAGAACAAGAAAACATCCCTGACACGTTCCAAATACTGCTTGTCATGCGGTATCTGGTAATCTTTCAGTTTGTTCAGTTCTTCCCACGTCAGGAATATCACCTTTTTAGAAGTGGTTTTCAATTTGGGTTTGAATGTATCGTATGCAATGTTCTGATGGTGTCCTTTCTTGAAACTCCAGCGCAGAAACCATTTGAGGAATCCCATTTGTTTGCCGATGGTGCTGTTTCTCATGTCTTTCTTGTCACGCAAGAAATTGACATATTCGTTCAATCCGAACTCATTGAAGTATTCAAAGGTTACATCTTCTTTGAACTCTTTGAGGTGATTTTTCACTGCTGCAAATTTTTCGTATGTGGATGCCGTCCAATTATTCTGATTGCCACACTCCTTTACAAATTCATCGAATACCTCCCAAAAACTTATCTGTGTTTCTTCCTGCTGCTCTTCGTTGGCATCTTTTATCCGCAGGTTGAACGCATCCTTTAGCTGTTGGGTGGTCGGCATGGCTTCCTGTACCTCAAATTCCTTGAACACGTTTTGCATTTCTGCATAGTATTTCAGCAAGTCCGCATTGATTTCGGATGCCCTTTGCTTTAGCTTGTTGGTGCATCCGTTCTTTACCCGTTGTTTGTCGGCATCCCATTTGGCTACGTCAATCCGGTAGCCTGTTGTAAACTCGATGCGTTGGCTTGCGTATATGACACGCATACGGATGGGTACGTTCTCTACGATTGGCACACCGTTCTTTTTCCGGCTCTCCAATGCAAAAATGATGTTGCGTTTGATATTCATAATTGGGTGCGTTTGAAATTCTACACCCAAATATACACCCAAAAATTGAAATAGCAAAAGGCATTTAGAAAGATTTAGATTTACTCTGCATTGTATATAATATGTGATTATCAGTGATTTGCAATTTTATGATGTTTTCTGAAAGCGTAGGTTCTGGAGCCTGTCTCTCCGCTGAAACTCTCTAACTTGTTAATCTCTAACGAGTTAGAGAGTTTTCCGTTAAAAAACGGGGCAAAAACGGGTGCAAGTCCATAGTAAGCCGTAAGAGCTGGAATTACATAGCCAAGAGCAAGGGTGTTCATCGTGAGGTGAAATCTGAAGGATGCTGTCGGTAATTCAGAAAAACATCATTTGGACTTACAACAAGATGCTGACAAATTCCATATAGCCACTTATCCCTTTTTTATCAGACCGTCAACAAGAAATCCTTGACGGGTCGGGATATAATCCTTACAACAAACACCGACAACGTAATCAACTGTGCCATGCTCTTGGTACTCGGCTATATCCGTGAGGCAACTACTTATGCCCAATCTTGTGGCGGAGGCAGCTCACTTGATACTGGTTGGAGACGTGACAAGGATGAAGATGATGAACATTGGTAGCGGCGCTGCATTGCTCAATCGGCCGCAATGATGCGTCCTGCGACACATAAGCGAAAGCGAGGACGGTAAATATTAGTAATACGAGTAATATGAGTAATAAATGGTATTTATTACCAGTTAAATTATAGACAGTATTTATATCTTATTATTACACAATAGCTTATATGTTAAACGGCAGAAAAGTAATTGCTAAAATTTTGGAAATAAAGAAAAAGTAACATTTTAACTTTTTTCTAATAAAATAACGGCTTATGGTCTAATTTGCTAAATGCACTTTGCAATAATAGACAAAGGAACATGAGCCAACAAGTCCTCCGTCTTATAGTGTCGGTCTAGAAAGACCATACTATAAGACAACAATACCTGTTTCTGCAAGTCCATCAACTTCATCCATTTACTCCTTATTGCAATTCATCATCCTTACCATTCTGCGCTCTCTGTAGAAATTGTATGACCCCATGGTTACGCACTTCGTTTCTTTCAGTCGCGCCAGCAATTCGTCGTTTGAATTAGCCTCATTGATGATAATCATCAACTGCTCCAAGTCCAGAAACCAACTATTGAAGAAAGAATTCGTTTTGGAGTCACCATTGACTCTCTCCTCATTCAAGTATGTCAACCACTTCTGCAAGTCCTTATTAAATTTCTTCACATCCTTAATGGCTTGTTTATCTGTACCATCATACTCTGCCGTCATCGGTTTATTACACATTTCATCCATGATGCACTTGATAAGCATCCTGTCTTGTAGTGGTCCAAATGCACCAAGGCATACCGAGATACATTCAGCGGTTCTGTTCTGTTTCTCTACTCTTGTCATATTACCCTTTCCGTCATCCAAATCCACATGCCCATCCTTAATCAAAATGTGTGATGTTCTGAAACACTGAGCTTGCGAATCAATGAGACTCTCCAACAGATCTGCCATTATTTTGAAAGTATCTCCAGACTTTGCCTTTCTGGTCAGGCTTTTCTTCTTCATCTCAAACAGCATGATACCTTTTGTGGCCTCAACCACAAGATCAGCTTCACCCTCTGCCGGAGGAATATAATCACCACAACAATGAGTAATGCCTTTTTCGTCAAGTTTCTCGTTGATATAATACTCTATCAACTTACCAACTTCCTTATCTATGTCCTTCTGTTTATCGTCTTTCTCCTGATTGCGAACAACTGTCAATAAAGCCTCAAACCATCCCCATGAACCTATTGTAGTTGGCAAGGCGTATATCTTACCATTAGTTTTTATCAGCGGCTTGTTGGCGGCGTTCTCTTTTTCTTCATCCAATGGCGTTCTGAAACCATTATTCAATACGTCATCACCTGTCGCGACATCATCTAACAATTGGTCAATAGTCTTGATTTCCAGTTCATTCAATTTGTCTTTTCTTAGCTCCACACATTTCAATGCATCCGCAACAGAAAGGACATAGTTCATCAATCGCTCATATTCATCAAATGTGTATCCGTTTTCCAACACCCTTCCTGTATCGTGCATATACATAAGCACACGTTCACAGAACATTCTGGTAAACCAAACAGAATGTTGCGTCAGTCCAAAGATGCTCTCCTTATACACCAAATCCCTGAAAAACTCCACCGTGTCTCTGTCTCTGTGGAATAAATCTTCCCATACATTTCCGAAATTCTGTACAGGGTATTTAAGGAAACAGTAATTAGTCGCTAGTTTTATAGCTTTTCCAAAAGCCTTTGCTGCCTCGCTATAGCTACCTCCGTCTGCATTGATATTTGCCAAAGCTAAGTTTACAAGATAATTGTATGGTTTTACTATTGTCACATCCTTTGGATTAGGCATATTGCCATTCATATCGGTCAAGAATCTTCCTTCTGGTTCCAAATATTCCATTTGCGACAACAGCATGTTCAAGAATCTTCTTCCACCTGCCTCGCGAATCCAGTTGATCAAAGCATCATAGACTATATCGTCATTCTCTGTCACATAGTCACAATACTCTATCTTTATCTTGAGCCCAAATTTCCGCAACGTCTTTGCAGCCGCTGCACGTCTATGCTCCTTATCATATTCTTTCAGCCAATCTGTTTGTGGCAAAGGCATTTCTTCACTACAGGCCGCTATCACGTCTTGCCAACAAGTATCACTAAAAGTCTTTATGGCACTTTGATTCCAGCCAAGATGATTATGAATAATCTCCACTACATCTATATAGCGTTGGTTATCCACACCATCTAGTAGCTGCTCTCTCTGCAAGCCTTTACCCAACCTCTGAAAATCCCTATACAAAAATATTTCATCACTGCCTGATGGAAGTAGTGCTTTGATACGCGCATCTACATTCCCAATCTTTGTGGTCACGGGCTTAAGCAAGCCATCAACAAACTTCTTGAAATCTGCTATTGTCTCCATCGCTTCCTATTTTTGTATTTTCTTAATCACCCCCTTCAGACAGTCTTTAATCAGAATATCTGCATAGGTTGTTTTATTTTTTTGTTTCTGTGCCAAGGCCTGCTCTAGATTCCTCACGAACGGCAATTCCGCATCATATACTTGGGGATATGGAACCTGTTGTAAGAAACGTCCGTTCAGAATTTGATAGAGAGCCATCACTTCTTTAGGCTGTATTATATTCACTTTCTTAACTATATCCTCCATCGGAATATGACTCAATATTGGATAACTCAGGAAATCCGGTGTCTTTGTGTCACCATACTGAATAGTCAGTCTATTGGCTAAAGAAGGTAGGTCTTCGTTAAACTGACGGCGCGCCTCTTTAATATCATCATTAAGGTTTTTAGCAGCTATTTCATCCATTTTTTTTCGCTCATATTCCACGACCCAACGACTTTCTTTTGGAATATCGTTCTCTAACACATCCAAATTCATCTTATCGAGCAAACCTAGAGAAGAAACATTTGCATACATCTTGTCAATGCCACTGACAATTTTTGTTTGCATATCCTCCTGAGATAAAGAGGTAAGCGAACAGAAATGCTGAAGATATGTAGCGGAATTAACGTATGCCATATTATCACAAAATTTTCCTTCTTCCACATACTGCGCCAACTGTATTACAGCGTCCACCATTTCTTCATTACTCATATTCCACTGCGAATGCATTAATTTCTCCAACAATGAGTATGCGGGATTTGTACTATTCCTTTGTTCCTGACTCTTATATCCTTCCCACACCGCTTTCAGAGCGTCCTTATCCAAAGACATGCCCGCCGTAACAAAGTCAAACATCTGCGGTGAAATAATGACAGGGAAATCATGGGCTTTTACCAACTTCTCAAAGATATACGTAACACGGCGGTTTGTATATTCGCGTTGTTTTTCTTCCTTCTGTTTCTCAACAGCCTCATCTTCTCGCATTTCATCCAGCAATCCGTCCGCTTTCCGACCACCGTCATCAAACTCCCAATCAATTGCCGACAATTCAACATATTGAGAAAACTGCGACCTGTCTTTGTAAGTTAAACGGTCTTTTTTATACTCAATCGAAACGCCTACTGTGCTAGCCCACAACGACAAGAGAAATCTGTCAGCCAAATCTTTGTTTTCATTCTTCAGAAAAACATTGCAAACCTCATAAATCTTGCAGAAATGAGCCAAAGCAAATTTCAATATTCGGATGTTATGCAATTCAACACGTAAGCCTTTGTCTTCTTTATATGATGGAAAACATGGGTCAATCACCTTCACCGCCTTTTGAGCCGTCATGAACTCGGTAAAAGGTGAAGTACAGTTCTTTCCACATAATTCCTTAAAAATGGATACTACATCAGGCTCATAAACCAAGGTTTTCTCTATCACCTTTTCTTTGAACACAAGTTTTGCCTCGTCCTTTTGCTGCATATAGGAGTTGTTGGCTATCACTACCACCTTATAGCCTCGGTGTTCAACCAGATCATTGATAGCTCCCAAAAGAGTATGAACGTCAATTGTATCTATCACGCGTTCTATATCATCAAGAATGATAACGGTTTTTTCTGTGGGAATAAGTTTATAAAGCAAGCCACTATTGTTATTGACCAATGTTTCCACGTCCACAAAATTTCCTAGCCATGATATCTTAGAAGCAAATTGTGCCCCCTTGGCTAAGGCCTTGCCAGCCTCATCCTTTCCCAAACTAGATAGACACGATTTCTTTTTCTCCTTTTTTGTTCCGTCAACTTCGTTGTTCTCTGGCCGTTTGTAATTATCTGCTATTCGAAGTGGCATTTCATTAACCGACTCAATACCGAATAATGACACCTTCACAGGATTCCATCCATCCTGTTGCAAGGCAGGCATTACCACTTTCTCTATATGATAAGTCTTACCACAACCCCATTCGCCCGACACCATCAAAGCGCCGGTACTTTCCATTGACAGATAGTTTCTTATACCGTCTAACATATTATTGTTTATTGGTTCCATAATCACTTCGTTTTTAAATATTCAATCAGCACCTCTCTTGCATAATAATAACCTCTCTCTTTACAGCGTCGTCCTATTAAGATGATTACAGCTAGGGCAATTAGCCAAGCCCACCATAAGTCGTAAAACTTAGGCATGATAATACTAGCTGATACTATGGCAAGAGTTAACATAACGCGAGAAAAGGCATATTGTGCATTGAAATCTGGTACGCGAGTCTTTTCATTCGAATTTGAGTAAGACATAGCTTTGCCAAACATTTTTCCTTCGCAGGCTTTATCGTCATCAAGTTCTTGCTTCAAAAGCTTAACTGCTTTCTTGTACTCATAAAAACGAATACGTCCAAACCCTGTATAATTTCGCGTCTTGCCACAACAATTTGGTTTGGGTGCCTTTAATAGTTTATCTGAAGGCTTGCCTCCCATAAACCAATAATACAAAGGCTCTAATAACGCACTTAATGCATTTAGCATATAGCCCATCACGTATGCTAAAGACAACAATACAGTCACATTGATGTCGTTTATATCCCAATCAATTACTATTGAAAGGACAAATAATAAGACAACACCACTAATCAATGTACTAAGCACATCGTAATACTTGAAGTTCATAATCTTTGAATCTATTATTGTTTGTTTCTTAATGCTATTGCAGGATGTGTCACTGGTGCACTTTGATAAGTTAATGTTCCACTTTTTGAGGTGGAATATACATTACAGTGTTTACTAAGGAAATGCACAACAGCCCGATTTGGGTGCTTTTTGCTACCCTTGGCACTAATAACAGCACTTGATGGTTTTAGCATATTAATTACTTCTGTGGTCAAATTATGCTTGCTTCCATGGTGAGGTACCTTTAATGCACTACCAGGAATATTTTGAGGATAATCTTCAACGGCATCCTTCAATGTAGCACTGCATGCATCACCAGCCAACAAAAAATTTCGGCCATTAGGGTGAAAAAGTAAGATCAAACTTGACATATTAGTAGGCGAATCCTCCTTTACTTCATCCATCACACTTTGGGCTTCTTCCTCTGTAGGCAATTCGTCTTCTGCATAGTTTTCTGCATCTGCCTCATCCTCTAACTCGGCAAAGTTTATAGCCATTTGATAGCATGCATCTTGGAAGAATCTCGATCTCGGGCCAATTACCATCAAAGGCATACCCACGACATCTAGCCCCAAAGTTGGTTCAACTAAATGGGAGTACCTTATTGCCTCATCTATCAAATTTCGAGTCGGATCAGTAGGGTGATTATAAACAGCCTTAGCAGCTCTTTCCAATTCACCGACATTATACTGCAACCTTCTAATATCCTTTCGCATAAGGATGTCAGGTCTGCGAATAAAAAAATTGCAGATTTCCACCTGTGAATCGGTAAGTAAATCGAAGAATCCACCTTTGTGATCTTTATCAGGATGAGTGCAGAAAGCGTAGTCAATGACATATTTATTGTTCTCCTTATGCTTCACATAGACTTTGACTTTATTTGCATCACCAACATTCCCAGCATCAACCACCGCAGTCCACCACCGATAGCCATCATGGTAGTTGACGACTATAGCGTCTGCATCCTTAACATCCATTATCGTAACTTCGTATTGCATATCGTAATATTTATTATTCATTAGTCACTACTGTCCCGTTAAAGTGGACTAATCGCTCTTTGAATTAACTGAAATACAGTCTATTAGGCGGTATTTTGAAATGAAACAGACTTGATTTCGTAACTTTGCAGTCAAATTCAAATGACTGTTATGTTCCAAGACAAATACGTTTTTGCCCAACTCACCGCTTTTTTGAACAGAACTCAGTTTAACAACTATGTTCGCAAGTATGACGGAAACCGCTATGTGAAGAATTTCACTTGTTGGAATCAGTTGCTTGCAATGATGTTTGGTCAACTGAGTAATCGAGAGAGTTTGCGAGATCTGATTGTTGCTTTTGAAGCACATAGAGCAAAGCAATACCATCTTGGATTAGGACGTAAGCCTATTGCGAAAACGACATTTGCTTCTGCCAATCAGAATCGTGACTACCGTATCTTTGAAGACTTTGCTTTCTATATGATGGAGCAAGCCAGGAAGAAACGTGTGACGGATATCTTCAAGTTGAAAGGCAATGTGTATGCTTTCGACTCAACGACAATTCCTTTGTGTTTGTCGGTCTTCTGGTGGGCAAAATTCCGTAAGAAAAAGGGAGGAGTAAAAGCACATGTACTATATGACCTCAAAACTCAGGTTCCAGTTTTCTTCCACATCTCTACAACATCAGTTTACGACTCAACGGCAATGAAGGAAATTCCTTATGAATCAGGATCTTACTATGTGTTTGACCGTAGATACAATGCATTCAAGGAACTTTTCAAAGTACATCAGCATGAATCGTTCTTTGTTGTGCGAGCCAAGAAGAATCTGCAATACAAATGCTGTAAATGGAGGCGCAGGTTGCCAAAGAATATATTGACAGATGCTGTGATTGAATTCACTGAACACAATTCATACTGGAAGTATCCGGAGAAACTCAGACTCGTAAAATTCTATGATGAAGAACAAGGTAGGGAGTTTGCCTTCCTGACAAATGCTTTTCATCTAACAGCTCCTGAAATTGCCAACCTTTACAAAAACAGATGGCAGATGGAGCTGTTTTTCAAATGGCTAAAGCAGCACCTCAAGATCAAGAAATTTTGGGGTACTACAGAGAATGCTGTGAGAATCCAAATCTCATAGCCTATTGCCTTGTTGCTATCGTACAACATGATCTGCATCTTAAGCGATCGACTTATGAGGTTCTTCAGATTCTAAGCATTTCTCTTATGGATAAGACACCACTCGTTGATCTCTTCGAAAGGACTGATTTCAATAATGTCAAAGAACTCGGTTGTCCCCTCTTTCCGGGGTTATTTGATTAATATTTAACTGGTCCCGATTTTAACGGGACACTAATGATCTAGCTTATCAAGAAATATCTGATTGCGAAGCTTTGCTCGTTCCAAAATATCTGGGTACTTTATCACTTCCGTATATATATTGTGGTGTTTATACTCTCTCCTCCATGTATTTCTCCGGGTCGCGCAAAAAATCCATAAGATTTATAATATACACGCCTTCTTCATTCATGTAGGTAGGTTGTAGCCCGTTTACAATTACGATTCTACGAAATCCGTCGCGAAGTTTACGTAGTGAGATCAGTTCTTGATCTCGTTTTTCTTCTGTTTCCATCGCATAGGCCGATTGGATGTATACTCGCTCATAGCCACGGTTGCAGACGAAATCGATTTCCAGCGTCTTACGTTGACGGGATCCATCCTCGATTTTCACTTCGGTAAACACCTGTCCTACATCCACCTTCATTCCAATAGCACGAAGCTCGTTGTAGAGCATATTCTCCATCATATGCGTTGGTTCTACTTGCCGAAATCCTAATCGGGCATTTCTCAGTCCCAAATCCTCAAAGTAATACTTAAACGGCGAATCTATGTATTTTCTTCCTTTAATGTCATAACGAGTAACACGTTCCAACACGAACGCATCCTCCATATATTCCAAGTAGAGACGTATGGTATCCACCGAAATGCTACTATGCTTTACACTTTTAAAAGTGTCTGCAATCTTTGGAGGATTGGTCAGACCACCCACACATGATGCCATGATGTCCACTAGTTCTGACAAATCGCTATCTTGACGAACTTCATATCGCTCTTTTATGTCACGCAAATAAGTATGTTCCATCTGCTGTTCCAGATAACTCACCTTCTTGTTGATATCGTTTTCTAAAACGACCTGTGGCAATCCTCCATAGAGCATATATTCACGAATCATATCTTGCGAATAGTCATCACGGAAATCTGCTACTTCTCTGAAGGTCAATGGACGCACGTGTATTTCATCTCCCCGTCCACGAAACTCAGTGATTACATCCTTAGACAGGAATTTTGCATTAGAGCCAGTAACAAACACATCCACATTGCTTATGCTTAGGAATGAGTTCAATACATCCTCAAACTCGCTGACCATCTGTACTTCATCCAGCATAACATAATATTGACCGTCTGATGAAAGACGGCTATCTATGTATTGAAGTAATGCGTCGGGGTCTCTCAAACTTTTATTCAGTCGGTTCTCCAAATTTACCCCTATGATATGGTCTTCTTTCACTCCTTGTTTTATGAGGTAGTTCTTGAAAAGGGTGAACAACAGGTATGACTTGCCGCATCTGCGCATTCCTGTTATCACTTTTATCAACCCATTCCCACAACTGTGGATAAGTAGATCCAGATATTTATCTCTACGGATTTTCATATTTCTGTTCGTTTATTTTGTGTAAATACACATTATTAACGACCACAAAGTTAGCCTTATTCCTTTGTACACGCAAATTTCAAGGCAAGAAAATGAGTCAATGGTCACATTTTTAACTCTTACAAGGCAGTTTTTCCTTCATACAACGCCGATAGACGTTATCAATAGTTGGGGCATCTCTAAGATGTATGCCACCCAAATTGTCAAGAATGTCAATGGCGAAGACTTCACTATGGCGGCTTTTGTCATGCAGGTGAATGGCTTCCAATTTCAAGGTAAGATATATATTGCTTTGGATGAAGGCTCTGATTACTACCGTATCTATGGAGAAAAGAATGGAACGACTAAAGAATATCATCATGATATTTCTTTTGATGAACTTAGCGATGTACTTGACTCAATGATAGAGACAGGAGGCATGACCAAGGAAGAATACCAAGCAAAGTTAAAGGACTTTGTTTGTAGCCTCTAACATCAGTATTTTGGTGCAAAGTTAGTGTTAAACACGAGGAATTTATCTTTATTCTAATGGTTTTATACTAACTTTGTACCAATAATAGGATATAACGCTACATCGTGCTACAAGACTCTACAAGTAGGCTACATATTTCAATGCCTATAAAAGTTATGTAACATCTTGAAAATCAATATTGCTACATGAAGATACAACTTTCAGAGTCATATTTGACTTATAGGCATTTGAATAATTGTGGTAAAATAGTGGTCATGGTGTAATATTATCCCCCTTTCATAAGGGCAATTCATAAACATAATACAAAGGCAATGAGATGATAAACAGAAAACAATGGCAACCGACTTGTTTAAAAGTAAGAAGCGAGTGTCGTAATGCAATAATCTCCTCAAAGATTTGAGGAGTGGAGTAGAAAATAGAGTCGATAGATTTCTTAAAATAGTTAAATTGTGTAACAAAAGTCATTCATACACAGTGTTTTAAGACGTTTTGTCTTGCGCCAGTTCTGCGCCATTTTTCGCGCAAAACAAGCGAAAATGCTTAAAGACGGCACTTGAATATCAACGAGTTACGGAAGCTGGTAGAGTGGTATAAAATCCCTCTCTCCGCTGAAATCCGCTAACTTGTTAAACATTAACGAGTTAGCGGATTTTCCGTTAAAAAACGGGGCACGATCGGGGCAGCAATTTTCTTCTTTGTACGACACGCTTGGGGTCAGGGTAGGAACCCTGTGTGTTATTTGATTGAATCGATATTCTCCGGAATATATAATCCACATCCATTTTCATCGCAAACGGTTCCGAGAAAACGTTTTAGATAGAACCAAACGTGAATATTATGTCACTTGGTTCCAGGAAAAACGTTTTAGATGGTACCAAGTCTTGGTTGCAGTAAGATAAAACATGCGCCCCGCCGCGCAGGCGAAGAGGGATGTGGCGCACGCAGTGCGGCAAATCCCGGAATGGAGGGCATCAGAGAGGCCTTCGGGAGGATGCAATCACACGAGACCTGGCGGAATCAAACAAATCCATGGATGAAGGGAATCACGAGCGGCTGTCGGGAGGAAGCGGTAAGCATCTCCGGGGTTGCCACAATCCCACTGCCAGGATGAAGTAAAACGCCTCCGGGCGTGGCCGCAAGTCCACCCGGCGTGACGCAGCCACGCCCGATTCTGTAACTTATTGATAATCAAATATCATTCTTACTAGAGCGTGGAAACGAGGGCGTTTTTTGGCTGCGTTTCCACGCCACGTTTTATAACTCATTGATAACCAATGTCTCTAAAAACAGAGCGTGGCCGCGTCCCGCCACACCGCGCAGCATCGCCACGCCACATCCGAAAAACTTACGCATCGCCCGGCAGCATTTAGCTTCCATAAAAGTTTACTTTTTTAGGAATGCCGTCTCGCATATAGCTGTTGTAACAGGAAGTCCCGTTTTTTTCACAAAGCCTTCCTTTTCTCAGGCATTTGTCCTCAGCAAACATTTGCAAAATCAGCTCCTGCCGTTCCGTCAAGGTTACTGGTCCATTTACTGGTCCACTTATTGGTCCATTTACTGGGTCATTTACTGGGCCTTTTTACATAGGGCGTGGCGCATAAGTCCCTGTGCCATAGCCGATTAACCATTTCCAGAGTTACAGTTTCCACAACTCTGAAAATACCTAACTTACTCACACTCCGCCAGTTACACTCCACAACATCACGCCGCGTCCAGCCTGACGGTTACAGGAAGCGGGTTCATACGTTATATGATTGGAATTCATCCGACAATTTTACCATTAGCCGCCAAGACAACCCGGAAAATGCGATAAATCACCGGCAAAACATTGCGGATTCCCGCCAATCTCATTAACATTTTCCCATTAAAACGATATACAGCTTGAAATTTTTACTAAATTTGCCGGACCGACTTTCAAAACACATGATATGATAACACTGAAGAACGACATATTGTCGATTAAGGTAAACAGACACGGTGCTGAACTATGGAGCATCAGAGACCATTCCGGAAGAGAATTCATCTGGCAGGCGGACCCTGCTTTCTGGAAACGCCATGCACCCGTGCTCTTCCCTATCGTCGGCAGCCTGTGGGACAAGAAATATAGAGTTGACGGAAAAGAATACTCGCTGGAGCAGCATGGATTCGCCAGAGACATGGATTTTCATCTGGTTTCTTCGGACGAAAACACATTGTGGTACGAGCTCAAGTCCGATGCGGAAACATTGGCAAAATACCCTTACGCATTCACATTGAAAATCGGCTACAAGCTGACAGGCAACAAGATACAGGTAATGTGGGAAGTCAGCAACAATGACAACAAGACAATGTATTTCCAGATTGGAGCGCACCCGGCATTCTACTATCCCGATTTCAATCCGGACACGGAGGAGAGAGGATCATTCCGGCTTTACAAACGTGGAGAAAATGGAGAAATGAAGCCTCTGGAGACATTGAAATACATTCTCATTTCTGAAAAAGGTTGCGCCGACACGGAGCATGTTTACGAATTGGAGACACCGGAAGGGAAACTGCCATTGACGACATCCACCTTCGACCGCGACGCGCTTATCATTGAAAATCAGCAGGTTTCGAAAGTCGTGCTGGAATCTTGCGCGGGAGGACCGTTCGTATCGGTAGAGTTCGACTCGCCGGCCCTGGGCATGTGGTCGCCGGCAGGACTCAATGCCCCGTTCGTATGCATTGAACCATGGTACGGCCGCTGCGACAGGAAAGGTTTCACCGGCCCGCTCGACGAAAAGGATCTTGTCAATGCTCTTGCGCCGGGACAGGTTTTCCGCACCGGCTACACGATTGAAGTGTTCTGAACCACACACGCGCACCCGTCCGAAAGCAGGCAACGCAGTTTGTAAAAATATCGGCCTCTTTTTTAACCGTTTTCGTGAATTTTGAAAAACGGTTAAAAAAGAGGCCGTTTTTTAAACAAAAAAACAACAAGCCCAATCAGGATTTACAACAATTAAGTAAGCGTTAAAAAATAAGTTGGTAAAGAATTTTCGAGGATAGATTTCTTTTCGAAGAAGGAGTGTACTGGACGTACACGACTGATGAGAAGAGAAATATAGACCGAAAAGACTCGCAAAGATTACCAAGTTATTTTTTAAGGATTACTTAGCACTTTCGAAACTTGAGTCATGCAATGAATCCCAAACAGTTGCATTATAGAAACGGGTATTGTAAAAACTGATTATGCCATGAAACGGAAGATATTGACACTGGTCTTTACAGGACTGATAACACTGATTTTAACCACATTGACTATGAACGCATTTCTCAGAAAAGACAAATCTCAGGCGACGGATGAGCAAGGCCATGTACTGACCGGACTTTGGGCTGACTGGAACAAGGCCGTGCAGCAGGACAGGCCGAAACTTCAGGAAGAAATTCTTGCACAAATACGTGACAGGGCTATGGACCAGCGTCTTGCGTGGGATTTCTATGATGCTTCGACACGATATGTGGATGCGGTTACCGACAGGAACTGGAAACTTGCAGACTCTCTGGCTGCTGAATTTGCCGACAATGTCAGGAAATTCGATGAACCGGTAGTCACCTTTACGTGGATGGGCAGACGTGGCGGCGATTCGCCTCTTGCCATCCTGAAATATGTCCTGGACCATGCCAAGTCATTGAAATCCAGCCGCAATGATGCTTTCTATCGCATCGGGCTCTCACGTTACGGCGGTCTCGGCGCGACTCTAGCCCCGTTCCTGCCGGAGTTTTATGCCAATGACTATGAGTATGCGCTTTGGCAGTTGCTTCCGTTCACTTCTTATCCGAATGTCAATGAGGGTGAAATTTATGCCGCATTGAAAGACTATGAACGGGATTCATATCCTTTGGGCGTATATCTGGAATATCTCGAAGCTAGTCTCAATACCCTGGCACGTGATGCTAAAATGGCTGAACTGCAGAAATTTGCAGATAAATATGAGGGCAAGGCCGTTTCAATGTATGCCAAGGCGGATATTCTGAATTTCCGGTTCGCGGAAATGGAAAAATCAGGTGCCGGTTCTGCTGATTACGAGGCATTCTACAAGGAATGTCAGGACTTCGAAAAGGCAAGGAAGGCTTTCAATGGTGATGAGGCCAAGATTGTCGGAGGCTTGAATTCCGTGGACGACATTGTCCGGGATCTGACGGATAAGAACATTGGACTGAGAGTTGAGGACGGGAAGATTATCGCCGTTCTGAAAAATTTAAAGTCGGTACACCTGAGCATGGCGCCATCATCGGTGAAATCTGCCGGTGCAGTCATTGACAAGACGCTGAAAAATGAAAGATGCAGTTTCTATATTCCTGATACATTGACACTTGACTTGCCGCAGATAAACGACGGCGAGTATGAAATCAAGGCTGTTTCCGGCAAGGAGGAAGACTGTATCACTTTCCAGTCACGGAGAATTTCTTTTGCGGCCAGAACGGAAAACCGGGGCATCTGCGTTTATGCGGCTGACTATGAAACCGGAGAACCGATACGGAAAGCCGATATTGAACTACGGAAATCAGGCAAGACTATATCTGTATATAAAGATTTGAATTTCAATGGGTTTACGCCTCTTCCTGCGGAGATTGCGAAGCAGATGGACGTCCCTTCACGTTATACGATGTTATGCAGATTTACCGATGAAAATGGGTATCTTCATGAAAGCTGCGATGTCTCCATCTGGGGAAATTCACGCGTCGATGACGAGGCGGCATCTGAAAAGAAGACGCAATGCTGCAATATCTATATTGACCGCGGGGCGTACAATCCGGGCGATACCGTTGATTTCAAGGCGGTTATATATAAGACAGATTACGTGAACTTTGCGGAGACCGCTCCTGCCGACGAGAAATATAATGTTTCTTTGTTCAATGCCGAGGGCAAGAAGATTGATTCACGTACTCTTGCGACCAATGACTTCGGCTCCATTGCCGGACAATTCGCCCTTCCTTCAGACGGCAGGAACGGTTGGTATCAAATTACTGTAATCGCGGAATCGAACAAACTCGGTGGCGCCTTTACGAAATCTTTCCGCGTGGATGAGTTCGTGCTGCCTACTTTCGATGTCGCCTTCGATAAGGCAGCTAAATTGTATTTTCCTGGTGATGAGATTGTTGCGGCCGGAAAGATTACCAGTTTCACGGGGCATGCCGTTTCATCGGACAATGCTGTCTATGAAGTGACGAGTTATGACAAGCTCATTGCCTCCGGAGCATTGGAAATTGCTGCTGACGGCACTTTTTCGGTGAAATTCCGTGCTGACGACAAATTTAATTGGTATCACTACAATGTGGCTGTAAAGATTACCGATGCGACAGGCGAGACTCACGAATACAACAAATCAATGTGGGTGACCGGCGGACTAGAGGTCAATGCGGAGTTGACCAATGAGTCGAATGGAAGAGTACGTTCAGTGAATGAGCGGGATGGGCGGTTCTATGTAGACGCGCCTTCGATTCTGATGTCCGATGTCGCTGCCGTGAAACTTTCCGTGGAGTCAAGAGAAGGTGAGCCTGTTCCTGTCAGGATTGCTTATGTGCTTAGTAATGAGGCTGGTAAGGTGGTTGTGAAATCGTCGGCCCAGTCCGGTACATTGGAAAACATTGACATGAAAAACCTGCGCTCCGGCCTTTATGAACTGAAGGCTTCTGCGGCTGTGACCAGTGGCTCGGGGCGTGAATATTCGGACACGACGACATTGAAAATCCTTCTTTTGCGTGATACCGACAGCGTCCTGGATGCTCCGGTGAAGGATGTGATTGTTCCTGTTAAGGATGAGGTCAATGCCGGTGAACATGCGGAACTGCTTTTCGGGACTGCTGACGGCGCCCCTGTATGGGCATTGGCGGAAGTCTTCGGTACGAATGCCAAGTTGCTGGAAACCAGGCTTGTAACGCTGTCCGGCAAACGCGGAGAATCAGGTTCCCTGACACGTCTTTCTTTCGACTATAAAGACACATATCCTGACGCGATTTCTGTTCAGATGTTTTATTTCAAGAAATCCGGAATGGTTTCGGAAAACTATGAATTCCACAGAAAACGTGATTTGTTCAGCCTGCCTCTGGAGTTTGCAACATTCGAGGACAAGGCATGTCCGGCATCTGCTTATACGTTTAATATCAAGACTTTGCCTGGTGTGGAATGTCTGGCTGCCGTGTTTGACAAGAGTACGGAAATCATTGCCCCGAATGTCTGGGATGTTTTCCGGAGGAACGAATTTCATGCGGCTCCGGTGAGCGTTTCTGCGGTATCTGGTTTTGTCCGGGGGAATTATTTCGTCGGGTATGGGCGCCGTTCCGACAAGCGCTTCAGCTATGCGATGGCTACCCGTTCGGCCGCGATGGATTGCCTGGAGGAATCTGAGGTGGTCTGCAACGAAAGTGCGGCAATTGCCGATGCCGGTGCCGACATTTCCGTGCTGATTCGTGAACGGTTTGCCAATGTATTGGCATTCAAGCCTTTCCTGCGCTCCGACAAGGATGGGAACATCTCATTTTCGTTCAGCACTTCCGACAAACTTTCCACATACGTCGTTTCGCTTTATGCGCATGACCGGAAGATGCACAATGCCGCTCTCCGTCGTGAGATGATGGTGACTATACCGTTGAAAGTCAATGTGGTAGAGCCGTCGTGCCTGTATTATGGCGACAAATATCGACTTGCGGCGTCGGTTTCTTCCGTAGTGGAGCACAATGTCTCGGGAACATTGACCCTGTCCGTTTATGCCGGGAAGGATTACAAGGCGTTGGAGGCTGCCGGTGCCAAGCCGCTTTCGGTGATGAAGCGTAAGGTGACCGTTCCGGGAGGGAAGACCGTCAAGTCAATGTTCGATGTCAATGTCGCTGAACTTCTCGCTGGTGCAGCATTGCCTGCCGATCTAGGCTTCAAACTTGTGTTCAAGGCTGATGAAACCGCCGGCGTGAAATACTCTGACGGAATGTTTGTCAATGTTCCTGTGTATGCTGCAGTACAGACACTTACGGAATCGCATTCCGCTGTTCTCCATGCCGGTATGGATAAGGATTCCCTGACGGCGCAGCTGCGTGGAATGTTCGTGAATGTCGCGGTGGATGATGCAGAGGCTAAGGTAATCAGTATCATTGACATGATTCGCGATGCGATTCCTTCAAAAGTGGATCCTGCCGGCAAGGACGTGATTTCGCTTTCGGAGGCAATGTATGTCCGCGGAGTTGCTGCACAGTTGCGCGCGCTTTCACGAATGCCTTCTGATGTTGAAGCGGAAATGTCTGACAGTGAACTGTTTGCAAAAGTATTCGCTTGCCACAATGCAGATGGTGGCTTTGCCTGGTTCGAGGGAATGAAGTCCTCTCCTGTCATCACGGCGACGCTTCTGGAACGGTTCTCGAAGATGATTGCTGCCGGTTATCTGGATGGTTCCGCTCCGGTATCTGCTGATGTGGCATCGTGCGCTGATGTGGATGCTGTGCTCCGTTCAGCTGTCCGCTATCTCGACAAGAGCCATTTCAGCACTCCGGCGCTCTGCCCGCTCTGGTGCGGTGCCGTTTCTGATGAACAATATATGTATGTCAGGTCAATGTTTGCTTCTGTTCCTTTCGAAGTGAAGCAGTTGACCGGAACTTTTGCCGGCAAGAGATTGGATGCTTTCCGGAAGGATGCGAAGGAATATCTCGTGCCGAAGAAGGTGCGTGGCATGAATGGATATATTCTCGGCAAGGCGCGCAGAATCATGACTTTACGTGCTCTTGCGGCTTCTGATGAAGGCTGCCGTCTCGCTAAGGCGTGGGGGCTTGGCTGCTTCAACATTGACAAGAAACTGACGAAGTCATTGGAAGCGGATGTGGTTTCGCTTATGGAATATGCAGTGGAGCACAAGGACGGCGGCATGTATTATCCTAATGCGGTGATGCCTTTCCGCGGATTGCTTGAGAGCGAGGCTTATGCGCATTCGATGCTTTGCGATTTGCTTACGGATTATGCGCCTCATATCGCTGACGGCATCCGTCTGTGGCTTATGCTCCAGAAGGAAACCCAGCATTGGGATGCAGAACCTGCATTCGTGGATGCCGTCAATTCCGTGATGAACGGCAGTGCCGAGATCAAGTCTACGAGCGTGGTCGTATTGACTAAGACTTATGCCAAGCCTTTCGCGGAGATTGCCGCATCCGGCAACGGATTTACTCTCCAGAGGCGTTTCTTCCGTGAATCGGCATCTGACTCCGGCAAGGTTGAAAGGGTGGAACTAGCTGAAGGTGAGATGCTTAGTGCGGGAGATAAGGTGATTGCCGAGTATCGCATCCACAATGATGAGAATCGCAGTTTCATAAGGCTGACGGTTCCGCGTGAAGCTGCCTTCCGTCCGGTGGACCAGCTTTCAGGCTACTATGGCTGGCGGATGGCCCCGCTTCGTGTCAATGATTGGTATTCGTTTGCTCCTCAGGGATATAGGAACGTGAAGGCTGACCGTACCGAGTATATGTTCGATTCTTATCCGGAGGAGAATACCGTGATTTCCGAGGCGTTCTTCGTGACCCAGGCGGGTGAATTTACAGCCTCGGTACCGGTAATCGAGTCGCTCTATGCCCCTCATTATCGGGCCAATGATGCTTTCCGTGGAACTGTAAAGGTTAAGTAATCCTCTTCGCAATGTTGTTTTTTTAGGAAAATACGGAAAAACACTTGCAGAATGAAAAAATAGTCGTATATTTGCATTCCCGATTTGGAAATCATGGTCAAGTCGGAATGAAAATATGCTTGGGAGCATAGCTCAGTTGGTTCAGAGCGTCTGCCTTACAAGCAGAGGGTCG
>OHPH01000496.1_pt1 | contig 20992 bp, 15 predicted proteins | sample 1577681 | NCBI WGS metagenome assembly OHPH01 (sample SAMEA3879603, study PRJEB24766) | human gut metagenome | biome: human-associated habitat; feature: feces | place: USA | collected 1985/1987 | reverse complement strand
ATAAATACAAGATAAGCGGCAAAAACGAGAGTTTTATCTGAAAGAGGGTCCATAACCTTACCAAAATCAGTTACAAGACCTTTTTTTCTTGCAATAATTCCGTCAGCCTTGTCACTCATACATGCAACGAAATATACAAGAAGTGCCGCAACCCAATGGTATTTAAATTCTATAAGTGAAAATGCCATTAAAAAAGGAATACAGCAAAAACGAAACACTGTTATTTTGTTTGGTAAATTCATACTTTTTCTCCAATCAAATCATAGCCGTTTGCATCCGTCACCAAAACAGGTAATATGGTGCCTGATATGATTTCGTACGGTGCTTCAAAGAACAGGCATCCATCAATCTCCGGCGCATCACGGTAAGTACGACCGACATAAACGCCATCTTCCGGCAGATATCCATCCACAATCACCGAAAGTTTTCTGCCAATCATTTCCTCATTCTGGGCAAAAATCACATCCTGCTCTGTCTGCATGATTTCATCTGCCCATTCCTGTTTAATCTCATCCGGAAGCTGTCTGTCATATCCTGCCGCCGGTGTTCCTTCTTCCGGCGAATAAGGAAATACTCCTAATCGTTCAAATTTCATGTTGGCAACAAAATCGACACATTCCTCATGGTTTTCGTTTGTCTCTCCCGGAAATCCGCTGATTAATGTTGTACGGAGTGCAATATCCGGAATCTCTTTACGAAGCATGGAAATCTTCTCCCGCAGATCCGCCTGTGTGGTCTTTCGGCCCATTCTTTTTAATATATCGTCATTACAGTGCTGAATCGGCAAATCGAGATAATGACAGATTTTTTTCTCTGTCTTAATCGTCTGCACCAGTTCCTCGGTAATTTCTTCCGGATAACAGTACAGCAGCCGAACCCACTCAATTCCATCAATTTTACAGAGTTCATGTAAAAGTTTAGGCAGTCGTTTTTCACCATATAAATCAACACCGTAAACCGTTGTTTCCTGTGCAATCACAATCAGCTCTTTAGTTCCTTCCTTTCCCAATTGTTCCGCTTCCACTAACAACTCTTCCATCGGAACGCTGCGGTAATTACCGCGCAGTTTCGGAATAATGCAGTATGTGCAGTGTTTGCTGCATCCCTCTGCAATTTTAAGATATGAGGAATAGCCGGAGGACGTATGAACTCTGTTTGTTAAATTCTTCGGAAGATAGTCCAAATCATTTAACGCACATTCTTTTTTTCCCTGTAACGTATCTTTTACTACTTCAAATATTCTATCATATGCCGTTGTTCCGACAACCGCATCTACTTCGGGAATTTCTTTTTTGATGTCGTCGGCGTAGCGCTGCGCTAAACATCCTGTCATAATGAGCGAGACACACTTGCCGGTCTTTTTGTATTCTGCCATTTCAAGAATTGTCTCAATACTTTCCTCTTTTGCATCATGAATAAAGCCACAAGTATTCACAATAATGATTTCTGCATCCTCCGGTGTACTTGTCACCGAAATATTCTGCGAAGCTAACAGCGCAATCATTTTTTCACTGTCAACTAAATTTTTATCACATCCTAATGATACAAAGAACAAATTCATGCTTTCTGAATTCCTTTCGCTTCCACACAATTATTCATCAACATCGCAATTGTCATCGGTCCGACACCGCCCGGTACCGGCGTAATTGCCGACGCTGTTTTTTCCACGGAATCAAAGTCCACATCGCCGCAAAGTTTACCGCCTTCCGGTCTGTGAATTCCGACATCAATGACAACAGCACCTTCTTTCACATAATCTGCCGTAATCATTTTCGGCTTTCCAATTGCTACAATCAGAATATCTGCTCTTTTTGTTACTTCTTTTAAATCTTTTGTATGACTGTGGCAAACAGTAACCGTAGCATTCTCACGAAGCATAAGCATTGCCATTGGCTTTCCGACAATATTACTTCTGCCTACAATAACGCACTCTTTTCCGTCAATTACTACACCACTTCTCTTTAAGAGCTGAATGATGCCCGCCGGCGTACAGGACACAAAGCCCGGCTGACCAATACTTAACGCACCAACGCTCTGCGGATGAAATCCATCCACATCTTTTTTCGGGGAAATGGTCTGAATCACTTTATCCTCATTAATATGGGAAGGCAGTGGTAATTGTACCAAAATACCGTTTACGGTATCATCTGCATTGAGTTTTTCAACAAGTGCCAGTAATTCTTCTTCTGTTGTCTCTTCCGACAATTCATAAGAAAGGGAATGAATTCCCACATATTCGCAGGCCTTCTTTTTGTTTCCTACATATACGGTAGATGCCGGATCATTTCCAACCTGGATTACCGCAAGTGTAACATCCATATTTTCCTTTGCCACGCGTTCTTTGCACTCGTCCTTTACCTGTGCTGAGATTTTTTTGCCATCAATTAAAACTGCCATACTGTTATCTCCTTTTTAATCTATTTCTACTATATTGTCGCGGATTGCCTGCATATGAAAATCCGTCCGATTTATTACATCCGCACAAGCACGCAATTCGTAAACAATATTTTCAGCATCTTTAATATCTTTTTTGTATTTTACCTGATGCTCTAAGCTCGCCCAAAAGTCCATCGCAATCGTACGAATCTGGATTTCGACACGCATATTTTCTTTATGGTCTGAAAAGAATACCGGGACTTCCACAATTAAATGCAGACTCCGGTAGCCATTCATTTTCGGCTTTTTGATATAATCTTTTGTTTTTATTAAAACAACATCATCCTGTGCCGAAAGCATATCCGCCACTTTGTAAATGTCGTCAATAAAAGAACAGATTACACGCACGCCCGCCACATCGTTCAAATGCTGTCTGACCGATTCAACCGTAATCGGATAGCCTTTCTTTTTCAATTTGGTTGCGATGCTGTCCGGCTGTTTGATTCTTGTTTTAACAAATTCAATCGGATTTCGATTTTTTGTCATCGAAAATTCATCATTTAATACTTGTAATTTTGTTTTTACTTCTTTGATTGCACAACTGTACATCATCATCACTTTCTGAAATTCTTTGGCATCGGACTCAAAAAGATTGTCCATATCTTTTGGCAGATGCAGTTGTTTCAGATACGATGTATGTAATTCTTCATCAAGCATTGTTCTTCTCCAATCTTTAACCCCTGTACTTGCTACATACTCATTATACATATGCATACATTATCTATTATAAGCAAAAAATGAATAAAGTCAAACGAAACGGGAACGCTACTAAAAAAACGAAGGGAGAATTTTTTGTAATGAAAAGTTTTGTTGACCAGGACGCCTGCATTGCCTGCGGTTTATGCGTGTCCACCTGTGAAGATGTTTATCACTTTAATGAAGAAGGTAAAGCAGAGGCTGTTGAGGGAATAATTCCTGCGGAATATGAAGATGACTGCCGGACTGCAGCAGAAAACTGCCCGACTATGGCAATTGAAGTTGATGAGGGGTGAATTGTTTTCACAATTATTGCCATAAATAAAAAAGCATCAAAGTTTCCCATTCGGAACCGCTTCGCTTGATGAACACCTTCGGTGTTCCTAGTTCCTCATGATGAAAGTTTGATGTTTTTTTATTTAAAATTAATGTGAAAACATTTTACCTCTTTGGGATTTTTACTGTTCTTTGGTTTGCTATTCTTCGATTACTTCGATTTCGAGGTAGTCGAAGTCGATTTGCTCGATGAAGTTATCTTGTTCAAAGCGGGTTTTGTCAACCCGCTTGAATTCATTAATGTTTTTATCAAGCCAAATTGGCTGTTGCAAATCAAAGGCTTCAGCAAATGCGTGAATACCGGCAAATACTTTTTTAGTCCGGTTGATATCCGTGTCACCATTTTCATAAACCATATCACGAACTAAATGATTGTCTTTGAATATTTTTCCCCATATGCGGAACATAAAAGTCCTCCCCAAAGAACTAATTCTTTTTGTTGTAGTTAATCAGGCAGCCTTTCAAAATAATTTCTCTTTCATCGTCTGTCAGATTACCAAGATGAAGTTCAATCTCTTTCATTCCCTGGTTTACTACATAAGCATGAATCGTATCTTCTTTTGTTTCAATGGCTTTCTTGATATCTTTTACAAAAATATAATCATCTTTATCAAAAACAAGGTCACCATCGAAAACAAATGGAAGCATACCCCAGTTAATCAGGTTGGAACGGTATCTCTTTGTTGCATACTCACGGGCAATGTTAGCCATACCGCCAAGCACACGCTGACAGCTTGCTGCCTGCCCACGGGCAGAACCGTCACCTGGTTTTACGGCAAAAATCACACTTCCAACTTCTGTCTCTTCCGGTTTTACATCAAACTGTTTTTCAATTGCCTCATAGACATCTTTTAAGTTTGCATCTTCCGCATAAATATCTTGGCCTGCGATACGAGCCTTCTCTACCTTCTGTACTTCTTTTGCTTTTCCTACATATGCAGGGTCTTTTCTTGAAAGAGTAAACTCAGCAAGGCCAAGCGGATTTGAGCGGTAAGAACTTGTCTCACCGGATGGAATCAATTCATCCGTAGTCGTAACCGGATCATGAATCATCGATACCACTTTCAAAAGTACATTATCCGTAAGTGCATGCATTTTCGGCCAGTCTACAATGTTTGGTCCAAATTTAATTTCAACCGAAGGATCTGCCTTGCCGACACCATTAAAGACACGGTTATCATAAATGGTATGATCAAAATAGTATTTCGGTTTTGTAAAGTCTGCATCAATATCTGTTGCCGCCGTTAAATATCCCTTATTCGCAGCAGTTGCCGCAATCGAACGAGCATCCATAAGTGCAACAGAAGCAATCTGTCCATTCGTAACTTTCGAGCCCTCACGGTTCGGGAAGTTTCTTGTCGAATGGCGAATACTAAGTCCCTTGTTGCTTGGTACATCGCCGGCACCAAAACATGGACCGCAGAAAGCGGTACGAACGGTAGCTCCTGCTTCCATCAAATCAGCAATGCGTCCATTTTTCACAAGTTCCATGAAAATCGGCTGGGATGCCGGATAAACGCTTAACGAGAATTCATCGGCACCAATGTTTTTACCGCGCAGAATGTCAGCAGCATCACATAAGTTTTCAAAACCACCACCGGCACATCCGGCAATAACACCCTGCTCTACATACAATTTGCCATCATGAATCTTATCCGTCAACTTAAAGTCAATGTTATTGTTATCAAGGCTTACAAGCGCCTTCTTCTCTACATCACGAAGGATATCCTCAAGGTTATTGTTCAACTCTTCGATTGTGTACACATTACTTGGGTGGAATGGCATCGCAATCATCGGTTTGATTGTTGACAAGTCAACTTCAACCACACCGTCATAGTAAGCAACTTTTTCCGGTGCCATTTCTTTATAATCATCTTTTCTTCCGTGAATTTCATAAAATTCTTTTACAGCATCATCTGTGCGCCAGATAGAAGAAAGACAAGTGGTCTCTGTCGTCATAACATCAATACCAATACGGAAATCAACACTTAAGTTATCAATGCCCTCGCCGACAAATTCCATTACTTTATTATTTACATAACCATTTTTAAATACAGCACCGATAATCGCAAGTGCAATATCCTGTGGACCAACACCTTTTTGCGGTTTACCGGTCAGATGAATTGCCACAACACCAGGCATTGGAATATCATAAGTCTGCTCCAAAAGCTGTTTTACGATTTCCGGACCACCCTCGCCGACTGCCATCGTACCAAGTGCACCATATCTTGTATGACTGTCTGAACCAAGAATCATAGCACCGCCTGCCGCTAACATCTCGCGGGCAAACTGATGAATAACTGCCTGATGAGGAGGTACATAGATACCACCATATTTCTTTGCACAGGAAAGACCAAACACATGATCATCTTCGTTAATTGTTCCGCCTACCGCACATAAACTGTTATGGCAGTTAGTAAGTACATAAGGAACCGGGAATTTCTCAAGTCCGGATGCTCTTGCGGTCTGTAAAATTCCAACAAATGTGATATCATGGGAAGTCAATTTATCAAACTTGATTTTCAAGTTTTCCATATTGCCGGAAGTGTTATGGGATGACAAAATATGGTATGCCATCGTTCCCTTAACCGCCTCTTCTTTTGTTGTCTTAATTCCTGCTTTGCTTTCCAGTGCCGCGACAGCCTCTGCATTGTCCGGAATCAATTCCGTACCGTTCAAAAGATACGCGCCACCATCATATAATGTTACCATTTGCAGCCTCCTTCATATTTTTTAACACCGAAGTGAAAATTTTTCCTATAATAGTATACTTGCTTTTTCTTTATAATGCAAATTATTTTTTGCATTTTTGCTTGATTTTTCTATTGTCATCCGTACTAAAATGAGGTAGAATAAGTTGAAATACGGCAAGCCATGAAAACATGGCAGATAGGAGGCATTATGCGTCATTTAATGAATGCACTTGACCTAACCGTGGATGAGATTCATGATTTGATTGTATTAGCTGAAAAAATCATTCAGGATCCGGCACGATTTTCAGAAGTGTGTAAAGGAAAAAAACTTGCAACTTGTTTTTATGAACCGAGCACAAGAACCCGTTTAAGTTTCGAATCGGCAATGTTGAATTTAGGTGGACAAGTTCTTGGTTTCTCATCTGCTGATTCTAGTTCTGCATCAAAAGGCGAAAGCGTGGCCGATACCATTCGTGTCATTTCCAGTTATGCAGATATCTGTGCGATGCGTCACCCAAAAGAAGGTGCACCATACGTCGCCTCTCTTCATTCAAAAATTCCAGTTATCAATGCCGGTGATGGCGGACATAATCATCCGACCCAGACATTAACCGATTTATTGACAATTAAAAATTTAAAGGGACGCCTTGACAATCTGACAATTGGATTGTGTGGTGACTTAAAATTCGGACGTACCGTTCACTCTTTAATTGGTGCTATGGTTCGCTATCCGAACGTTAAATTTGTTATGATTTCACCGGAAGAATTGAAGATTCCGGATTATATTAGAAAAGACACATTAGATGCCAATGGTATTGAATACAAAGAGGTTAATGTATTAGAAGACGTCTTACCGGAACTTGATTTGTTGTATATGACACGTGTACAGCGTGAACGCTTCTTTAACGAGGAAGATTACATCCGCTTGAAGGACAGCTTCATCCTTGACAGTAAAAAAATGAAACTGGCACCAAAGGATATGTTGGTTCTCCACCCTCTTCCACGTGTAAATGAAATTGCAACCGATGTCGACGATGACCCACGTGCTGTTTACTTTAAGCAGGCACAATATGGTGTTTACATACGAATGGCGTTAATTATGACTTTATTGGAGGTGATTCCGAAATGTTAAATATTGGTGGATTACAAGAAGGAGTTGTCATTGACCACATTAAGGCTGGCGGCTCCATGGAAATTTATCACTATCTTGAATTAGAAAAATTAGACTGCTCCGTTGCTATTATTAAAAACGCAAAAAGCAGTAAAATGGGGAAAAAAGATATTATCAAAATCGAGGGACCGATTACGGTAAACTTGGATATTCTCGATGAAAACATCACCATTAATGTTATAAAAAATAACGAAATTGTAGAAAAACGTGTTCTCACACTGCCGGAAACGGTAACAAATGTCATCAAGTGCAAAAACCCTCGATGCATTACTTCCGTTGAGCAGGAATTACCACACCGTTTTAAACTGACAGACCGCGAAAACCGGATTTACCGCTGCATGTACTGTGAGCAGAAGTTTTCGAGAAGACGATAAAAGATGGTAAAATAATTTAATTGTAATACAAAAATTGATATTGTTTTTCCTATTCAGGACCGCTCCCGCTTAATGAACACTCGTAACGGTGCCTGAGGACAGAATACGTCCTCTAGGCACCGACGGTGTTCAACGTCCTTCATAGTGAAAAACAATATCAATTTTCATTTAAAATAAAATAAGTTAAAAAGTTTTACCGCCTACTTTTCACAAACTTACAGTTCTTCTGTCTTGAACGTTGTGTAACCTTCATAATAATAACTGTGGTCTATGCCTTTCATATATACTTCTCGGCTGTCAACCTCATCGGTCAATGCATTCTTTAAAAGATATTTTATTTCGATATCCTTAACCGGACTTCGTTCCATCGCAAGTAAATAATCTTCTTTATCGACTTTACTCCAATCAATCACTTTGCCAATTTCCTGTTTTAACATATGGTCAAGCCAAATGCGTGCACTCCGTCCGTTTCCTTCCCGAAATGGATGTACAATATTCATTTCCACATATTTTTCTATAATTTCATCAAAATCAGCCTGTGGCATTTTATCAATATTTTCAAGTGCTGCATCTAAATACATCAACGGTGCAAAACGAAAATTTCCTTTTGCCATATTTACCTTACGAATCTCCCCGGCAAATTCATAAATATCTTCAAACAAATACCGGTGGATTGCCTGCAAAGTAGAAAACTTACCTGCCGGGAGGGAGTCTAAAATGCCCTTTTCAAATAATAAAACTGCTTTTTTCTTACTTAACTGCTCCTCCATACGAGCAAGTTCAGCAGAACTTGTAAGACCTAATTTATTTTCAAGCATATCATCCCTCCTCATGCAAAATTATATAACACTATTGTAACATAAAACCGTTATAAATACAATTTTAAAAGTTCCGATTACATTCTTACTTTACCGCAGAAAACTGATGTGTTTCCACAGCTTCTAATTCATTAATTCGAATCCAGTGGCTTGTATAAATCTCCACTTTGATTTTGGATGCTTTTACTTTTCGTTTCAATGAAACTTCCGTTGTTACTTTCGGATTTGTTCCTGCATCCGGTCTCACAGTAGCTCCCATCTCGGTCCATTTTCCGTTCTCATAATAGGAAATACGGTATGAATACTGCGCTTTTTCAGATGTCATTGTCAAATCCGGTATCACACCGGTTCCTGCACTCGCAAACTCGCTTTCCTGCAAAGTAAAGAGACGAACCACATTGATACTTTTTGGCTCACTAAACGTCATCGTAACTTCATGACGGTCTGTATCACTGCTTCCTCCAACACCAGTTTCCAAACCTTTCGTAATTCGATCTCCATCCACGACAGAGTTTGGAACAGTGAAAGAATCACCACCACTTTTCTTCTGTCCGGCAAGTTTTACTGCATCTTTCATTGCCCAGTTGACATACGGCGTCAAAGTTATTTCTGAAACTTCTACGTTCGTATCTGCAAAAACAAACCGTACCTGTGTGCTTTCAATTGCTTCTTTACCCTGAACAAAAATGGTCTTTCCGTCATCGCCTGCTTTTCCGGTATATATTGTCTTCCATGTATCATCTGACTGTTTTACCTGAACCTCATAACTGCCAAGCGATGAATCCTTTGTCTGAATCATAAATCGGTCGTACTGATAAGAATCCTTAAAGTCAAATGTAAGCATAGGATTTGCATCCGTTGATTGTGGCTTCCATGTTGTTTTTTCATCCTTATCATATACATTTTCTGCTGCATTTGAAGTTTCTTCACTCGTTGCCGTAATGGAAACCGGCAGACTTTCTTCATCTTCATACACTTTAGAAGACAGCGATTCAATTACCGCATCCGCTCCCGTCACTTCCATTGTGATGGTACCAAGCCCCGGCGTCAAATCCATTGCACCATCTAACATATACTCTTGCATGGTATCGGATAACTGAACTTCTCCAATTGTCTGGTCATTCCATTTAAGTGTTACAAAAGCTTTTCCGTCGGACTTTCCTTTCAGGTAAAATACAAACAAATCATCTTTTTCAACCTGCGCAAGATAAGAATATGTCATGTCCTTTTTTGCCTGTAAATTAGTATGTGCTGCCTTAACTCCTTCATAATCAGAAGCCGGAATACTTCCCGGAACTTTCGCATAATCACGAGTGCGGACGGTTACTCCGCTCACGCTGACATTACCGGATACGACGGTCATTGTAAACGTCTGGCTGCCGGCATCCAGTTTTGCCATATCTGCCGCCTCATACAGTGCCTGCTCTTTACCAATTGTTACGGTACCAAATGTCTGGTCTCCACATGAAATTTTTACCTTTGCCGCATTGTCCGATTTTGCATCTAAACCGGCAAAATAACTTTCCGATTCTGATACAATTCCCTTGGCACTAAAGGTTTCACCTGCCTGATATGTTGTTTTTTCCGTGGTAATTGTTCCCGGAAGTACATTTTCATCTGCAAGAACACCTGCAAGCGTTGTTTCTTTTGTCTGTTTTTTACCAACATAATAACTTTCTTTCGGCCCGGCATTAGAGCTTTTGACCGATTTTTCAGAAACAACCAATTTCTGAAGCAGGAATGCAGGGTCATCAGAATATATACGAATCGTATTCACGCCAGCATTTAGGTGGATATTATTCTCCTGCTTTCTGCCATTTACTTTCACATCATTTGCCCATGAACCACTGTATTCTCCAGCCAAAAACGTATCGGCATCTACCGTATTTTTCTCAACTAATGTTTCCCCGTTAATCGAATAACCATACGAAATGGAAACCTTATCACGCTCCAGATTATTGGAAGGTGCTGTATAAACAGTAAATTTATAATCCCCTTCGTTTGGAACACATACTGCATATTCTGCATAGGCAGCTTCTTCCATCGTCTTTGTCTTATCCGCATTTGTCGGAAGAATTTTCATTGACTGTCCGGTCTTTCCATAACCGTCAAAAACATGGAATGCTGTATTATTACCGCCTTCTTTTGCCGTTACGTAATTTCCCGGAAGAATGGATGCATATCCATTTGTGTAAATATATGTTTTGTCTGCATAGGAAGATGTATCATATACCTTTGCATTGATATTAAGTGTAATGGACTGGCTGCCGCTTTGAATCTCAACGGAGCCGGAAGCATCTTTTTTAACCTTTGAAAAATCAACTGATACTTCAAACGCATCCTGTGCTTTTACTGTGCCGGATTTCTTACTTACAACAATCCAGTCCTCCGAAGGAGTTATCGTATAAGCAAAACTGTTCGCTCCCTGATTGGAAACAGTTACCGTATAAGATTCCTGATTCAGATTTGTAAAATCGGATAATGTACCACTTTCTGATGCCTCGACAGCCTGTTCTTCATTTTCCATCGTAGCCATCATTTTACCATCAGCCGCCGGTTTCACCCAGACTGCTTTTGGATAACTCCACCCGGTTGAATTCCAAGTTACAAATCCAACATGAGGAGAACTCATCATACCATCCCACTTGTCACCGACTCCCGGCATATTTTTGTTATACGTTTTCTGTAATTCCTTATCCAGTGCCACCGCTTGTTCCAGCTCAGCCGCATATAAATTTGCTGCCACACTGTTATTTTTCGCCAGATATTTATTGATGCCGCTTAATATCTGCATTTTTGTCACATTTGCCGATGCAACAACCGGGAAATAGACAAGTTCAAAGTATGCTGCCTGCCAATCCGATGGAATCTCTTTCTGACACGCTTTCGCTCTTCGTATCATGTCATCCACTTTGACAAGCATTTCTCTGCCTTCATTATAATTTACTGAATCATAAGTTGCCGAATTGATGGATTCCGGTTTGCCGGAACCATTTAACCATGTATAATCATCCAACAGCATCTCCATCTCATTCACAAGAGAATCCGATGTGTTTTCGCCAAACTGCTGTTTTACCCAGTTTTTACGATATTCAGTAATTTTATCTTTTCCATTTGTTCCCCATGTATCATAATCATATGCCATATCAAGGAAATAGGAAATATTCATCTCCATCGGCTTCAAATCACCAACATTAACGATCCAGATATTATCAATGCCATGCTCATATGCCATATTCATCTGTTCCCAAGTTTTAGTAAGAGGAACTGTATTTACCCATTCATAGGAAGTCGGACCGCCATGGTAATCAAAGTGATAATACATACCATAACCGCCTTTTCGATTTTTATCCTCCTTCGTTGGAAGCGTACGCATATTTCCAAAGTTATCATCGCAGAGCATAATGGTTACGTCATTTAAAACATCCCATTTTTTCAATCCCTCTGCTTTATCTGTGCCATGCCAGTAGTCCTCTACTTCTTTATAAACAGTAAGAACCTGAGGGGCATCCGATAAATTATTCTTTTTCAAAATATCTTTCTGCGCCGTAATTACTTTTTTCAAAAGTGCAATATTTTCTTCTTTTGTTCCTGACAAAGAAGAATCCGACTCACCACGCATGCCAAGGGTATAAACATTTTCAAAATTTTTATTTCTTGCCACACCGTCTTCCCAGAATTTTGTGATGGCAGTTTCGTTCGCATTAAAGTCCCAAGCGTTGCTTGTGCCATACTGACGATATTTGTTCTGCCATTCCACACCGGCACGGCAAAGTGGCTCATGATGAGAGGTTCCCATAACAATACCGTATTTGTCGGCGAGTTCTGCATTGGCTAACTTATTCGTTCCCTTACCGTCCTCGCTAAAAGTATTCGACCACATCGCCGGCCACAAATAATTTCCTTTACAGCGTAAAATTAACTCATAGACATTTTCATAAAAATACTGATTATATCCGCCAAATTTTTTCTTTGCATAGCTAGTCAGTGATGGTGCTTCATCATTTAGGAAAATGCCACGATATTTTACCGATGGCTCTTTGGATGTAACTGTTAATTCCTTTTCCGGAATCTGAACTACATCTTTGGCAACCGGTGTAGCATCGCCCCAGTAAACCCATGGAGAAACACCCATTTTCTCAGAAATATGATAAAGACCGTAAATCGTTCCACGTTTATCACTTCCGATAACGACAATTGCTTTTTTTACATTTGCCACCGGATTTTCTACCACCTGAATGCGGTAAACTTCGCGCTTTCCTTTTATCTGGGAGGCATCTACTTTTCCCTGCTCAATCAAGGAATCAATTACCGCATTGTTTCCGATGGAGCCGGCAATAATTGCATATTCCTTCAATGATTCTGTCTTAGTTACGACATTTGCCTTTGCTTTCTCTTTTGTAACAAGAGAAATGTCTTTGGCAACGGAAGCTGCAATCAGTGATAATCCATCGTAATCTTCTCCTTTGGCATCTAAGTACAGACTTGCTGCAGAATCCTTTGCTGCAATTGTAAAGTAACCTGCCTTCTGTTCAGTAATCAGCGGGTCTTTTGTCGGCTGTGGTTTACTTGTATTAACTGCCGGAGCTTTTGTTACCGCACTTTTTTCCTTCACTGTAATCTTACACACTGCCTTCGCCCCGCGTCCATCCTTTGCATAAGCAGTAATCACAGCGGTACCTTTCTTCTTCGCCATAACAACTCCTTTTTTGCTTACCGATGCAACGGATGATTTTGATGAACGGTAAACAACACCTTTTTTTGTTGCTTTTGCCGGTGTCAGTTTTGCTGTTAATTTCAGCGAACTGCCACAAAATAAACTGGCACTTTTTTTACTAAGTGTTACTTTCTTTACTTTTTTAAGCTTCTTTGTTACCATAACAGAAATCACTGTTTTTTTCTTTCCGCAAGAAACGATAACCTTTGCTTTACCTGCCTTTTTCGCCTTACATTTTCCCTTTTTGTTTACCGAAACAATCGAGGATTTCGTTGAGCGAAATGTTACCTTTTTTGCCTTTTTTTTCGGCGTGACCTTTACTTTCAACTGAAAAGTTTCACCTTTTTTCAGCGAAAGCATAGAAATTGCCGGATTCGTCACTGTAAGACTCACAGAAGGCGAAGCCTTCTTCTTTGCCTTTGCAAAAACGATTCCTTGTCCCCCAAAAGAAGTTGTAACCAACGCAGCTGTTAAAAATGCTGTCAAACTTCTTTGGAACATCTTTGTGTTCTTTTTCACATATACCAACTCCTTATCGTTATATAGTGATTTCATTATATCTTACAAAAAATACAATTTCGATTGCAAAAAATGTGTTTTAGATTGAAAAAATTGTATATCTTGACAAAAAACATGAGTTAAATCTATAATCAGAGAAAAGAATGATGACGAGGAGGATTTGTTTATGCGCTATTTACTTCATGAATCGGACCATCCGATTTCAACCGATTACTATTATGAATGTCGAAAGACAACAAACGACCATTTTCCAATAATTCCTGCCCATACGCATGATTATTATGAAATTTATATCTATCTCAGTGGCTCTGTTATGCTGTTTATTGAAGGCCGCATATATAAAGTAAAACGTGGAGACATTATGGTTATTCCTCCCTATACAATTCACCAGCTTCTTCTCACTTCAGAAGAACAACTAAATGATGAATATGACCGCACCTATATGTATATTACCCCTGCCTGCCTATCCTCCTTCGGGTTTAATGAATACTCTCTATTAGAGCCGATTGAACTGGCAAAAGAAAACAAACGGTATCATTTTAATATTGCCGATTCTGATGATTTTGAGCGCATATTTCAGTGTTTTATGGGGATTTACCAGAATTCAAAGAGAGAATTCCGCGAAAAAGAAATGTTAAACCGTGCTCATATTTTAGAGGCTGTTACACTGCTAAACAAACACATTCTTTTAGATATGAAGCCAAGAAAAGCGACACACGTGAATCCTTTGATTGATAAGGTACTGTCTTATATTAATGAACATTACAAAGAGGATTTATCACTGGAGCAGTTAGCCGGTCACTTTTATCTGAATAAATTTACGCTGGCAAAATTATTCAAAGAACAGACCGACCGAACCGTGCATAATTATATCATACTAAAACGAATCAGCATGGCAAAACAAAAAATAACAGAGGGGGTGCTCCCCTCTGTTGTATACCAAGATGTAGGATTTCGTAATTATTCTACTTTTTACCGTGCCTTTCTCAAAATGGAGAAAATTTCTCCAAAAGAATTTGCACGTTTCTGCTCCGATAAAAAGGACAATTAGAACAAACCGGTAATCTGTCCATCGTCATTTACATCAATTCCTTCGGCAGCCGGCACTTTTGGCAATCCCGGCATAGTCATAATTGTGCCGGTAATGGCAACGACAAATCCTGCTCCGGCAGAAACATAGACATCACGGATATGGATTGGGAAGCCTTCCGGTCTGCCAAGGATTGTTTTATCATCCGACAAAGAATACTGATTTTTCGCCATACATACCGGCATAGAGCCAAACCCAAGCGACTCAATCCGTGCAATCTGTTGTTTTGCTGCCGGCTCAATGATAACTTCTCCTGCTCCATAAATTTCTTTTGCAATTGTCTCAATTTTCTCAACAATCGACAACTCATTTTCATAGAGGTAATGGAAATTACTCTCTTTATTCTCAATCGTATCAATTACTTTTTGTGCTAACTCAATGCCGCCTTCGCCACCTTTTTCCCAAACTTTAGAAAGTGCGAACTCACATCCTCTCGCCTCACAGAACTCCTTAACATATGCAAGTTCTGCTTCGCTGTCTGTTACAAACTCATTCAATGTAACAACACATGGCACACCAAATTTAGCAATGTTTTCAATGTGTTTTTCCAGATTTACAATACCGGCTTTCAATGCATCAAGATTTTCTTCCGATAAATCTTCTTTTTTAACACCGCCATTGTATTTGAGGGCACGAACCGTAGCAACAAGTACAACGGCATCCGGTTTCAAATCAGCTATACGGCATTTGATGTCTAAGAATTTTTCCGCTCCTAAGTCAGCACCAAAACCAGCCTCCGTAATTGTGTAATCTGCTAATTTCAAAGCTGTCTTTGTCGCACGGACACTATTACAGCCGTGAGCAATATTGGCAAATGGACCACCATGCACAAGTGCCGGCGTATTCTCCAAAGTCTGAATCATATTCGGACGAATAGCGTCTTTCAAAAGTGCAGCCATCGCGCCTACTGCTTTAATTTCTTTTGCCGTAACCGGTTTTCCTTCATAAGTATAAGCAACAATAATTCTTCCCAAACGTTCTTTCAAATCTTTCATGTTGTCTGCAAGACAAAGAATCGCCATGATTTCGGATGCTACCGTGATGATGAAATGATCTTCTCTTGTCACACCATCCACCTTGCGTCCGAGTCCTACCGTAATATTACGAAGTACACGGTCATTCATATCGACGCAGCGTTTCCATACGATCTGTTTTGGATCAATGTTAAGTTTATTTCCCTGTTGAATATGATTATCCAGCATTGCCGCAAGAAGGTTATTTGCCGAAGTAATCGCATGAAAATCTCCCGTGAAATGAAGATTCAAATCATCCATCGGTACAACCTGTGCATAACCGCCGCCGGCAGCACCACCTTTTAATCCAAAGCAAGGGCCTAACGATGGCTCACGCAAAGCAATAATTGCCTTTTTCCCAATCTTATCCATCGCCTGTCCAAGTCCAACCGTCGTTGTTGTCTTTCCTTCACCGGCCGGTGTTGGATTAATCGCTGTCACGAGGACAAGTTTACCATCCGGGCGGTCTTTAATTCGCTCCCAGAGTTCGTCCGTCAATTTTGCTTTATATTTTCCATATAAATCCAATTCATCCGCAGTGATGTCTAATTTCTCTGCTACTGTCTGAACCGGCAGCATATTCGCCTCTCTTGCAATTTCAATATCTGATTTCATATTCTACCTCCATCTTTCAAAGCACAATATCTGTTAACATAACTTGTATTATACACACTATCTTGTTCTAATGCAATAATTTATCAGAAACAAATGTAAAATATTGCTCCAACAAATGAACATCCGGCTGGCACTGATATAACATTCTGGCACCGACAACATCTTCAATTTCATTTAAAAGCCAATGATTGTTTTCATCTAAAATAAAATCAATACCAACCATGCCAAAATCAAACACCTGAACAACCTGATTTACATAATCAAGAATTTCTTTATCGCATTGGTATGATGTAACACTTCCGCCCAAAGAAAAATTTGCCCGAAAACTGTTATTTGCCTGACGCTTCACAGCACCGACAATTTCTTTGCCTATGACATATACACGTAAATCCACGCCGGATCCTTTGACAAATGGCTGTAAAATAAAATCTGAACCGGCGATTCCCTTTTGAATCAAATCAAAGGATTCGTTTGTCAAAAAAACCTGTTTTCCACCGTGTCCATCCACCGCTTTTATTACATAATCCGGATACTCCTTTAATAATTTTTCGGACAACTCAACATTTTGAAACGTCTTTGTTTTTACCAGCGGAATTTCGCAGTTTTTCAAAATATAATCATAGGTTTTTCCTTTATGATTGCAGATTTCTGACACAAAAGAAGAATTAAAGCAGGGAATCCCCCTCGCCTCAATTTGCTTTGTCAAAGCAGGACAGATTGTGCGAACCATACAAAAATCAACAGATTCCCGATTTGTCTCTAAATATTCCATCACATCTGTGTCATATAAAAAATGAATCGGCATATTTAACTTTTCACCTGCTTCTTCATGCATTTTAATGTAGGAAGCATTTCTTTTTGAACCTTCTTTATCATAAACTAGTAAACCATTCCATCGTTTTGTCATTTTCTAACATCCTTTATGATCCATTCCACGATTTTATCTGCAACCGCCACACCGGTGCAGGTTTGTATATTTTTAAAATGTGCATTCGAATTTACTTCACAAACAATCGGACCGTCTTTGCCAAACAAAAGGTCAACTCCTGCAAAAGAAGTCCCTACTGCATGAGACGCTTTAACCGCAAGTTCACATTCTTCCTTTGACGGTGTGTAATCTTTCATCTTACCTCCGGCGGTTATGTTGGCACGAAAATCATTTTCCGAATACCGGTACATGGACGCCACTACTTCATCACCAACAACCTGAAGTCTGACATCTCTTCCGGTGCTGTTTTCTATCATTTCCTGAAACAAAAATTCTACCGAATCCGACTGTTTCATCACCGCTAAAACTTCTTCTCTATTTTGCACCAGATACACCTGCTCGCCAAAGGAGCCAAATGCCTCTTTTGCCACAAACGGATATGTAAGTTTTTCTTCTGCCACACCAAGAAAATCATACTGATTAAAACCAATGGTCGAATATGTCATCGGTGCAAATATCGTCTGTGGAATCGGTAGTTTATTCTCCTGTAATGCCAGATAAGTTAACCGCTTATCATCGCAGATTCTAATTGCCTCACTGCCATTATAGACCGGAATTCCTTGATTTTCTAAAAATTTTGCAAGTAAAATATCTTTATCCCAAAACAAAACAAAGTCCGGTTTTTCTTTTATCTTTTCCTGCACATCTACAAGAATTTCACAGTTTGTATAAACGGTTAGTGACACACCGCACCGTTTCGCCGCAAGCAAAAATAAATCTGTCAGTTCAGAAAACTTTTTGGTGTGTAAAAATCCATTGACAATCAGCCAGCCATTCATCAGCCATTCTCCTCAAGATAATTTTCAAATTGTTCAATCGACATCAAAATCTGTCTCGGTTTGGTACCTTCTTCCGGTCCGACAACACCCGCATCCGAAAGCTGGTCCATAATTCGTGCCGCACGGTTAAATCCAATTCGGAACATGCGCTGCAAAAGACCAATGGACGCCTTATCTTTTTCAATGATAAATCTGGCGGCCTCGACAAATAATTCGTCTTGTTCCGGTGCACCACCATGGGCAGTATTAGAATCGTTCTTTGCTCCCGGTACCGGTGCCGTGTCGATATGCTTTGTTACTTCTTCATTATAGGATGGACCGTTACTCTGCTCTTTTAAGAAGCTGACAACGGAATCTCTTTCTTCATCGGAAACAAATGCTCCCTGTACACGAATTGGTTTTGGCAGATTTTGCGGTGCAAACAGCATATCACCATTTCCTAACAGTTTTTCTGCGCCTGCCGAATCAATAATAGTTCGTGAATCCACGGCGGAAGAAACCGACAAAGCGATTCGTGATGGTATATTCGCTTTAATCAAACCGGTAATGACATTAACCGATGGACGCTGTGTTGCCAAAACCAAATGAATTCCTGCCGCACGGGCAAGCTGTGCCAGACGGCACACGGAATCCTCTACCTCTCCCGGTGCAACCATCATCAAATCCGCAAACTCGTCTACGATAATAACAATCTGCGGCATCTTCTGATAATCCGGGTCATCTTTGTTTGTCAGTTTGTCCATTTTTGCATTATAAGATTTGATTTCACGAACACCTGCATCGGCAAATTTCTGATATCTTCCGGTCATCTCTGCCACCGCCCAGCCAAGTGCTGCCGATGCCTTCTTCGGATCTTTCACAACCGGAATCATCAGATGCGGAATATCTTCGTATGCAGTCAGTTCCACCATCTTTGGGTCAACCATAATCATTTTTACTTCATTCGGATCCGCTTTATAAATAATACTCATAATCAGCGTATTAATCAAAACCGATTTACCGGAACCAGTCGCACCGGCAATCAATAAATGCGGCATTTTTGCAATATCCGTAACAATTGTTTTTCCGCTGATATCTTTACCAACGGCAAATGTGACTTTGGATTTCGCCTTCGTAAACTCACTGCTCTCTAATAACTCACGCAACGTAATCATTTCCCTCGCCGGATTCGGCACCTCGATACCAACTGCCGCTTTTCCGGGAATCGGTGCTTCAATACGAATATCCGATGCCGCCAGACTCAGTTTAATATCATCACTCAATCCGGTAATGCGGCTGACTTTAACCCCCTGTTCCGGAATCAGTTCATAACGAGTTACACTTGGTCCAAGGCTGATGTCTCCCATCTTGACACGCACGCCAAAACTATCTAACGTTGACTGCAATTTAGCCGCCGTCGCACGAAGTTCGGAATTGTCCATACGTTTTCCATTGCTCTTTGGTTTGTTCAACAAATCAAGCGAAGGAAAACGATACGGAATCTGTTCCGTCGCAGCCTTTGATAAATCCTTATGTACCGCATCCATTTCTTTTTTATCTTCTTTGGTTATCTTAACCGGTTCTTTCTTTTGTTTCACCGGCTCATCCACCGTATCTGTTTTTGTAGGTGTTTTTGGTTCGCTCTGTGTTTTCTTTGATGCACCAAATTTTTCTTCTAATTCTTTTTCGTAAACACTTGATTCTCTAACCGGCTCTTCTCCACCACGGATAATATTGATTTCCGACAAATCCTGTACTTCCGGCACCACTTCTTCCATCTGGGCTTCCGGTTTGATTTCTTTTTGCGAAACCGTATTCTTGTTTTCCGGAATTTCTGTCTCTGCTTTCTTTGCCCGTTTCTTTCTCGTCTCTTTCTTTGGCTTTGCTTTTGCAGTTTCTTCTTTATCAAATGTATAGGTACTCATCTGTCTTCCACGAGAATACACCGGTTCCGGTTCCTCATAATAATAATCTTCATCCGTCTCACGCTCTTTATACATCTGCTGAATCGAAGAAAAAATGAGTTTCTTGCTTAACAACATAAAGAACAATAAAAACAGCGCCAGTATCACAATAAAAGAACCTGCTCTTCCGAGCACACGTGCCAGTTCAAAAGATAAAATGCCGCCGAAGAAACCACCACCACCGTGATTTTCAGCACAGACGGTATAAACTTCCCATACATTCTGCACAGGGTCATTTACCACCCATTGAAATAACCCGCACACACTCCAGTAAATGCCGGCACTATACCAGACCTTGTGGCGCAATCTTTGATTCTTCGCATTTGCCAGATACAAACCTGCAGTCACAACCAGATAAACCGGAAAAACATACGCCAGTGCTCCCAGCAGTCCAAACAGCAAGGCACTTAACCCTTTGCCAAACACGCCGCACATTTGGAACAAACTAAGCAGTGACAAAATGGCAAACACAAAAAGAGCAAGAAACACAATCTCTCTTGCCAATGGGCTTGCCTGCTTTGTCTTTTTCGATGTATTCTTTCTCGAAGAAGCCGTCCGTTTCGTATTTGATTTCGATGCCGGACGTCCACGCTTCTTCATATTTTTTGTTGTTTTCTTTGTAGCCATAAAATCCTCCCCAGACACAACTAACATGTACGATATCTGCTAATTGATTCGTAGCGTACTGAAATTATATTATACACTGAATCGCTTTTTCCCGCAAGTGTTTTATCGAACAGATGTTTATTTCCTAAAATGAAATTTTAAATTCCACTTTCCCACGGGTCGGTGGAATTCAGTCCT
>OHPH01000480.1_pt1 | contig 21392 bp, 12 predicted proteins | sample 1577681 | NCBI WGS metagenome assembly OHPH01 (sample SAMEA3879603, study PRJEB24766) | human gut metagenome | biome: human-associated habitat; feature: feces | place: USA | collected 1985/1987 | reverse complement strand
CCCACAAGTAGAGTCAGAGTCTACCGCACTACCACTATGCAAATCCCCAATATTCTGTTGTGTTTTGCGGGGTGAGCCGCTCAACGTGTGCTATTATACGGGAAAAGCCCGGGGTTGTCAAGCATATTTTTGAAAAAAGTTGTACTTTTTTGGAAAATGCCGCAGCAGCGCCGGATAATCTATGCCGGAGCGCTGCCACGCTTCGGCAGGTTCTGCGCACCGCACCGCCTATACTGGAAGGTACAAAACCTTACAAAGCACCAGAAGGAGGATGCCTATGCCGGAACGAACCACACAAAACGCCCAGACCTTGCTTTCGCCCCGCGTCCCGCGGGATACCGAGCACGAGCGCTACCATCCGGAACTGGAGGAGGAGCTGAAGGAATGCCTGTTCTGTTTGAAGCGCAACGAGATGATGTTTGATATGGAGGTGGATACCGACCTCATTGAGCAGCGCATCTACGAGCGGCAGGCGCTGCTGTGCCGTTACCGGTACTTACTGGCACGCGCCCGGGAGCTGGGACTGCATACGGTGCTTACCCGCTACCAGCCCATGGGCGGGTGAAAAGGCTTAGGGCAACACCGCACAATTCCCGCCTTACGGCTTAAGCACCACTCCGGCGGCTGCGGCACGGCATCTGCGTTGCCAAAATGCTCGATAATACACAAAGTATTATCTGCGCTTTTGGCTTAGCATCTGCCGCACCTCACTCGCCGTATCGGCACCTAGAATTATGCGGTATTGCCTTAGCGAAAAAATCTTGACAAAAGGCGCGCTGCGTGATATCCTATTACAAGATAAAAGCGTACCGGAACTTTGTCCGGCGCGATAAATTTTTGAGAGTTAGAGAGGTTTCTATCATGGAGCGTATTAAGACTATTGCTACTCGTGACCTGACCAAGAGCGTTAAGACCGGTGGCTGCGGCGAGTGCCAGACTTCCTGCCAGTCCGCCTGCAAGACCTCCTGCGGCGTGGCTAACCAGCAGTGCGAGAACAGCAACAAGTAATTTTTGCAAACCTTATGCCGCCTTTGCCGGGCGGCATTTTTTTGTGTAATCTGGAATGGAGTGTAAAATGGTACATCAGTATCAATTGAACGGTTATAACATCGTGCTGGACACCTGCAGCGGCTCGGTGCACGTTGTGGACGAGGTGGCCTACGATGTCATCGCCATGTACCCGGAGCATACCGCAGACGAGATCGTTGCCGCCATGATGGCAAAGTACGGCGACCGTGAGGACGTGACCGAGGCCGACCTGCGCCAGTGCATCGATGACGTGGCAAGCCTGAAGGAATCCGGCAAGCTGTGGAGCCCCGATACCTATGAGAACCTCGCGTTCGATTTCAAGAACCGCAACACCGTGGTAAAGGCGCTGTGCCTGCACGTTGCCCATAGCTGCAACCTGAGCTGCTCTTACTGCTTTGCCTCGCAGGGACGCTACCATGGCGACCGCGCCCTGATGAGCTTTGAGGTGGGCAAGCGGGCAATGGATTTCCTCATTGAGAATTCCGGCAGCCGCCGCAACCTCGAGGTGGACTTCTTCGGCGGTGAGCCGTCACTGAATTTCGGTACGGTAGAAAAGCTTGTTGAGTATGCACGTTCACAGGAGGAGCCTCACAATAAAAAGTTCAGATTTACTGTTACCACAAACGGTGTACACCTCACTGACGAGATGATAGACTTCATCAACAAGGAAATGTACAACGTTGTTCTGTCTATCGACGGAAGAAAAGAAGTCAATGACAGAATGAGAGTGCGTGTTGACGGTTCAGGAAGCTATGACAGGATTATCCCTAACTTCAAGAAGCTTGTTGAGAAGCGTCCTAAGAACAAGGATTGGTATGTAAGAGGCACTTACACAAAGTATAATCTTGACTTCTCAAATGATGTAATGCACCTTTATGATCTGGGATTCGATCAGATATCTGTTGAGCCTGTTATGGCAGACCCTAGCGAGCCTTATGCTATAACTGAGGCTGACCTGCCGAGGATTTTCAAGGAGTATGAGATACTTTCCGAGAAGATACAGAAGATAAGGGACGAGGGCAAGTTCATAAACTTCTTCCATTTTATGATAGACCTCGATCAGGGCCCTTGTGCGATAAAGAGACTTAGGGGCTGTGGAAGCGGAAACGAGTATGTTTCTGTTACTCCTGACGGCGATATTTACCCATGTCATCAGTTCGTTGGTATCACCGAGTTCAAAATGGGCAATCTTTACGAGGGCACATTCAACGAGGAAATGAAAGATATGTTTGCTCACGCACACGTTTACAATAAGCCTGAGTGCAAAAAGTGCTGGGCAAAGTTCTATTGCAGTGGCGGTTGCAATGCAAACAACTACATTTACGCAGGTGATATCCACAATGCGCATAAGCTGTCATGTCAGATACAGAAGAAGCGTCTTGAATGTGCTATCATGATGAAGGCTGTTAAAATGCTCGACAGCGCAGAATGAATATAAATATTTTGTAAATTTCACGCATGGTAACTTTTATGTACATATATAAACTTAATATGTACAAAAACGTTTGAAGTTTAACAAAAAAATTTATTGAATAATCGGTTTAAAAAGCACGGAATAACAAATGACGTTATTCCGTGCTTTCTGCTGTTATTACATAGTATGATCATGTCGAAAAATAGCAAAATGTGTCTGACATATTAATAAGTATTAAGATAAATATAATGTATACTAAGCTGGTAGCTTATTGACAAAGCGGGTCGAATTTAGTATAAGATTGACATAAACAAAAGGTGCTTGGCGGTCATGTTACCGCAAATCGGCTATAACGAGCGCCCTCTGTATCGGACAGGATAAACCGACAAATTATTATGAAAAGGACGAAGAGATATGAAAACTAATGAAAAGAAGAATACTTCTGCTAAGAAGAAACTTATACCTGCAGTTGCAATGCTCACAACTTCCGCTGTAATGCTTTCTACTGCTACTTATGCTTGGTTTACAATGAGCAGAGAAGTTGAAGTAACAGGCATTAAGCTTACTGCTACAACTCCACAGACAATTGAAATTTCACTTGGAAATGGAACAGGTGGAACTGTTGAGGCTCCTACTAATGAAACAAAAGATAATGATTTGTGGATGAACAGTGTTGCAACAGGCTCAGTTTATGACACATTTGGTAAACTTATTCCTGCTTCATCTGTAGATGGTAATACACTTTACTATACAACAAATGCAATAGCTCTTGGTAAGGATGTACAGTTTGATAATGAGAACTCTCCTTTCAAGAGTGCAATGGACAAACCTGTTACTGCAGTCGCTAGTAACAAGTCTGCTGTTAACGGTGATTTATCAGCAAGTGATGATGACGGCTATTATCTTGATATTCCTGTTTGGTTTAGAACAACAAGTTCTACAGAAGTTAAGCTTGGTGTAAAAGCAACATTTGAGAATACTGCAGATAAGGCGGATGAGGAGATGTATAAAGCTGCTAGAGTGTCTATTATTGACGCTAAGACCGCAAAAGCTACGAATGGTTCGTCAGGTGTTATAGCAAGTAGTGATGCTGTATACTACAATGAAGGAAGTAAGGCTGCTGTAAAGGCTGCTGCTGCCACTGAAGATGCCGCTTATGGCAAAGTAACGAGTGTTGTTCAGTGCGACGTAAACACAGACAAACAGGTTACAAATGCTACTAATGCGACAACTGTTGCAAAGGTAACTCCTGTTGCAAGTGGTAAGACTGGTTATGGTGATGTAACTCAGTATTATATCCGTGTATGGCTTGAGGGTGAAGATCAAGCTTGTTGGAATGGTACTGCTAGCCAGAGCTTCAATATTAATCTTCAGTTCTATGACCTTTCAAACACAGCTAACTAATCAACAAACAATAAAACAAAAAAGACGCCGAAGAAATTCGGCGTTTTTTGGTAAATGGGTATAAAAAATAATTTTCCATATTTAGGGAAATTCCCCAATTTTTCTTTGCTTTTTGTCGAAAATATGCTATAATGATATATTGGAACAGGAAAGGAAGTGACTTGCTTTGAACGGTAATTCAACAGTTGACGGCGTTCGTGCTGTGGAGCTTTTCTATAGACCTATAAAAAATACCGACAGCGGCAGGGTCACTTTTTTGCAGTCGCAAACAAGGCTCAATTCTCCTGTTATGGGTACGCTCATGCCTGCGGATTATCTCCCTGTGGCTCAGCTTTCCGACCGATGTGTTAGCATTTTCAAGCTTGCTTTCGTTCAGCTTTTGCAGGCTTTGGGCAAGTTTCACGAAAGGGAAGTGGACGTTGACTGGGCAAGCGTGTTCGTGCCTGCAAGATTTTTAAGGCAGACGGAAGCTCCGAGAATTGCGGCAGATTATTGCGATAAGTTTGGCGTGAAGTATGAGCGTGTCTGCTTTGAGTTGTCGCCTGATGTGCTTGATGAAGCTGACAGTACAGCGGCAGATAACGTGGCTCTTATGAGAAGACAGGGCTTTCATTTTCTGCTCACAGGCTTCGGCACTGAGGGCTTTAAAATGCTTAAGACCGCTGAGTTCAAGGTAGATAATATCATGCTTGACGGCTCAGTGGCTCAGGTTCTTGGTAAGAGCGACAGGCATGATACCTGCGTGAACTCTCTGCTGAATTTCGTTTTTGACCTTAATGCTGAGGTCATAGCTGACGGAATTACTGATGATAAGCAGGTGAAACAGCTCAGCTGTATGCAGTGCCTTTACTATTCGGGAGAAAATGCAGAAAAATATATTGCGGAAAGATACGTTCGCAATAGAAATGAGTAATAAACGGGTGATACGGTTTTGGACGGTAAAAATATAGATAAAAATACATGAGTAGTCGATACCCTTGCACTTCGCAGGACCGCCAAGGAAGCTAAACGCTATGTGGTATTGATGAGATTGCTTAAAATACTTGCCATTATACTTATCGCTATCGTGGCGGCGGCTTATGCGGTGTCTTATTTTTACGACAAGTATGGTAGCTTTACAGTTAAGATAAGTAAGTATGATATGATAAATCAGGGGCTTACTCTTTCGGAAACTCCTGACTATACCACGAGCAATTCAAGGCTCAATGCGGATATCCTCTATGATATGACAAATATCAGTGGCGAAGATCTCCCTGATAATATCGACAAGATAAACGGCAGCCATAATGGCGAGGGGTATATAGCTTATACTTTCTATCTCATAAATTCCGGTAAAGACACACTTAGCTATGACAGCGAAATGACTATCGAGAACGTCACGAACGGTGTTGATGAAGCTATCAGAGTGGAGCTTTTCGTGAATGGCGAGAAAACTGTTTATGGTAAAACAAAGTCTGACGGCAGCGGTAAGGAAAGCGATTGCGACAAGGAGTTCGCCTCCTCTACTGAGGTCATGAAGGACCGACGTGAAAAGCTTGGTCCTGGTGAGAAAGACAAGTATACAGTGTTTATATGGCTTGAGGGAAATGACCCTGATTGTGTTGACAAAATAATCGGTGGCACAATGAAGCTTGGTATGAATTTCAAGATCGTTGAAACAACTTAAAGAATTAGAAGGGAGGAAGCCTCGGGTTTCCGAGGTTTTGAATTATGAAAAAAGCTTTGAAGATCGTTTTTAATGTTATCGCATGGGTGGTGCTTATCTTTGCACTGCTTATAACAATTCTCGTGTTCTCGTCTGATAAGAATAATGGTACGGCAAGTCTGCTGGGATATGTCCCGCTCACAGTTGAATCTGACTCAATGAAGCCAACTTTCAAAAAAGGCGACCTTATTATCTCAAAGGAAATAGACGATATCAATTCTCTGAAAAAGGGCGACGTTATCACTTTCTGGACTCTTATAGAGGGCAAAAAAGAGAAGAATACCCACCGTATCGCAGAGGTACTCAATGATAACGGCTCTGTAGGCTTTATCACACGAGGCGATGCTAATAACGTAGATGATACATACACTGTTTATGCAGGTGATATAATCGGTCAGTGGAACGGTGCAAAAATAGGCGGTTTCGGCAAGGTAATGGATTTTCTCAGAACAAAAACGGGATTTTTCATTTGCATACTTTTGCCGATAGCACTGTTTTTCCTCTTTGAGCTTTATAAGCTTATCGCAACCATAATCGAGATAAAGCGTCCTGCTATCACAGAGAGCGATGAGGAAGAAATAAAAAGACGTGCAGTTGAGGAATACCTTGCACAGCAGAAGAAAAAGGAAGAGGAAAATGCACAGCAGGAGAAAAATGACAAATAACTGCTGCTTGGGTGATACATTATGAATGGATTTCTGAAATGGTTTTTTGTTTTCATGTCGTCAATGCTTGCAGGCTTTGGGCAGATCTTCAAGGGTCTGTGGAACGGCATAAAACAGATCTTTAATATAAAAAACTACATAAGGATATTCAAGACCTACTCGACAGACTTTGGTGCGCTGGGCTGGGTACTTTCTGTGCTTGCAATTATCGTTGTTGTGGCTATCTTTGTGCTTATTATTTTTATGATAGTTCTTGCTGTGAGAAAGTACATAAGATTCAGACACTCTATCGTCAGCAACGAGGATCTTATCGAAGAAATATCTGACCTGCAGCGTCAGGTGGTCAAAATGACCAAGGAAAAAGATGAGATCATGGCAATGAAGGTGGCTCAGCTTGGCGTATATGATAACACCGCTCTTGCAGAGGGCGAGCAGATGCCTGCACAGGGCGAAGTTCAAACCATTGTGGACGGCGTTGTTCAGACTGCCGACTGCCGTTTTTCAAAGCTTATCGAGGTGGACAATTTCTACAAGACATACGAGCCGCCTGCTTACAATAATGACATCACCCTTAGCGGTATCTGCGAAGCATACAGAAACTTTGCCTGCTCAAGAATGCACCTTTATTATGACATAAAAACTATCCGACTTTTCATTGCAGGCATGGCTTCAACAAAGCTCATTATCCTGCAAGGTATCTCTGGTACAGGTAAAACATCATTGCCGTATTCATTCGGTAAGTTCTTGCAGAAAGATACCACTATTGCTTCTGTTCAGCCGTCATGGCGTGACAGAACTGAGCTTTTCGGCTACTTCAACGAGTTCACGAAGAACTTTAATGAAACAGAAGTCCTCAAAAGAATTTATTCTTCTGAATACAATGACGATGTAAACTTCATACTCCTCGACGAGATGAACATTGCGAGAGTGGAATATTACTTTGCAGAAATGCTCTCCATTCTTGAAATGCCTGATCCTGCCGAGTGGGAGCTTGATCTTGTTCCTAACGTGTGGAGTACCGACCCTGTTCGCCTGGATAAGGGCAAGCTGCGTATTCCGCAGAACCTTTGGTATATCGGTACTGCCAACAACGACGATTCCACGTTCACTATCTCAGATAAGGTATACGACCGTGCACAGCCTATCAATCTTGACGCAAAGGGAGTTGCCTTTGACGCACCTGACACGCCGCCTATGAATTTAAGCTTTGAACATCTTGACACACTCTTCAAGGAAGCTTTTCAAATGTATCCTGTTTCACAGGACAGTCTGAAAAAGATCCAGCAGCTTGACTTGTGGGTAATTGAAAAGCTGAGAGTGGCTTTCGGTAACCGTATACTTAAACAGATGAACTTGTTTGTTCCTGTATATGTTGCCTGCGGCGGTGAGGAGCTTGACGGCATTGACTATGTGCTTGCCACAAAGATATTCAGAAAATTTGAGTCGCTTAACTTGGCAATGCTAAGAGAAGAGCTGAAAGAGCTTTGCACCTATATGCTGAAGCTTTTTGGCAGAAACACTATGAAAGAATCTATAGCATATCTTGAAAGATTGCAAAAACTGTACTAAAATTTGTATTCATAAGCTTTGAGAGGAGGGACGGGCATGAGCGAATACAACGAACAGCGTGCAGCTTTTGACAAAGCTGTAAAGACGTTTGACGGCAATAACAGCTTTGCGGCAGCCCGTGCCTTGCTTCTTTCGGGCGAAAAAACTGTATCTTTTAATCGTAAGATAATCGAGAAGAATATAGATTCGTCCTGGCTCACAGAGATAGAAAAAGCTCTGCCACATCTTGATACGGTAATAAGAAATCCCAGAAACACCATTAAAGAAGTGGAAGAGATCGTGCCTATCGCTATGTCAAGGAAGATAACGGTAGAGTCCATAAAACATCTGGGACAGCATACCGTTCTTATTCAGGATATCGACAAAAAGACTGGAAAGATAACTCCGTCAAAGATACTCAACATTCATAAAGAGGAAACTCTCGATACATATGAAAATAGATTTGTAAATACCCTTATCGACAGGCTATACATTTTTATAAATATAAGATACAATAAGCTTGTCCAGACCGCAGAGGCGCAGGAGGCTTATTCTTTTAATTACGATACCGTGGCTGACAGCGGCGACGGCAGAAAGGTCAACATTAGTTTTAAGATAGAAACTGTTGACAGTCTTGTCGGCGGCAGCAAGGATACTGACGTTTGGGCAAGGCTTGAAAGGGTCAAAAAGGCTATCGAGGGCTATAAAGGCTCAGTGCTTTGTACCACTCTCGGCAACGCTTTTATCAGACCGCCTGTTATGAGAACAAACGCTATCACTAAAAATGTGGACCTTATGGCGTGTCTTACCCTTTGGCAGTTTATCGAAAGCTACGATAAGGCAGGCTACGAGGTCAACGTTTCCGATACTGCACAAAGACCTGATGATTCTTATATCGAGGATATATATGGTCTGACCGCAATGAACTATATGCTTTTCCGCTCCTATACCCATGGGGCAGACAAGTCGGAGGAGCTTAAAACCATAAAGAGCAAGACCCTCGCACCAAAGGTTGTCAGGCGTTTTGATAAGCAGACGTCTGATAAATATGATGTCATAGTTGGCGAGGGTGAACAAAGTAGTGCAAGTAAGACAGATATGGGTATGACTGCCGAAGAGGCAGGAAACCTTACGGCAGAGCTTGACCGTATAGTTGAGATAGAAAAGCAGTTTCTCAAAGACGAGGAAGACCGTAAGAGGGCTGAGGAGCTTGCGGCTGCAGAAGCTGAAAGAAAGCGTGCCGAGCAGGAGGAACTGGAGCGTCAGCGGCGTGAGGAAGAAGAGCGCATAAGGCTGGAGCATGAGGAAGCTGAACGCAGACGATTGGAGCTTATCCAAAAACAGCAGGCGGAGCAGGCTGCAAGAGAAAAGGCGGAGCGTGAGGAACGTGAACGCCGTGAAAAAGAGGAAGAGATCAAGCATATCGCAAGACGCAAAAGGCAAATGGAAGAGCGTCAGCGCCGTGAAGAGGAGCAGCGTGTCCGTGAGGAAAGAGCTAGGATCCGAGAGGAGAAAAAGCTCGTCCGCAGCAGCCTTGGATCTGCTATGGATCAGCAGATCAGCACGAATGAAGAAGCCGTGTCTTCAAGCTTTGTGTCAGAGTATGAGTCCCCTGAGATCGCTGCAAAAAAGGCGAAAGAAGCACAACAGCAGCGTGAGCAGGAACGTCGTGAGCGTGAACGTGCTGAGCGTCTTAAAGCTGAACGTGAAAGCTTTGAAAATAAAAATATCAATGAGATATTTAAAGAATATTCCAAAAATCCATATTACATGGCAAAACGTGGCATAACATATGTTCTGGCTCACGCATTTGGGATCATACCTGTTGTGACGGATAATCCAGACTATATCAGAATGTTCAAAGTCAAGAAGGAAAAAGAACTGGCTGAGGCAGAGAGAAAACGTGCAGAGCGTGAAATCGAGATTATCTATGAAAAATATGCTCCGTATCTGAAATATGATGTAAAGAGGCGTATCAAAAACAGGCAGTTTAAAAAGAGAAAACGTCTTGAGCGAAAGAACAGACCGCCAAGACCATATATTCCGCCACAGCGCACCGCTGAGGAGCAGAAAGCTATCGACACTGAAATGAAACGACTCTATAAGGAGTATCATGTTTCAGCAGTTGGCAGAATGGCAAGGCATTTGAAAGAGAAATATAGCAAACAATAACACGGAGGGAGAGTCGTTATCATCGGCAAGGCGTTGAGGATAGTAAAAATAGCTTTGACAATACTTGGCTCTGCTGTGTTTGCGGCACTGCTGAGTGTGACGGTGTACATAATGGTCTGCGGCTGTATCGGCAAAACAGCAAGCATTTTTGGTTACAGCGTACTGAAGGTCGTGAGTGGAAGTATGGAGCCGTCTATACATGAGGGTGACTATATTTACATCAAAAGGACGGATACTGACAGCTTAAAGGCAGGGGATATCATTTCGTTCTACTCTCAAGATGATAGTATTAAAGGCGAGATAAATACTCACAGGATATCTGAGGTTTTGAGCGACGGCACTTTTGTTACTAAAGGCGATGCTAACAAAATAGAGGACAGCGTGACGGTGCAAAAAGTCAGCATTATTGGAAAATACTATGGAAAACTCAGATTTTTCAAGTGGCTTGGGTCATTTGCATCAACAAAGAAGCTCCTCATACTGCTTGTGATAATCCCAACAGTTTGCATGGCGGTGTATGAGGTAAAAACTATCGCTGAGATAAAAATATATTCAAACCGTGAGGAAGCCTTGAAAGCGGCTGAGGAAGAAAAAGAGAAGCTTATGCGTGAGGCTGTTGAAAAGGAAGTTCAGCGGCTGAAAATGCAGGAAAACGAGAAAAAGGAGGCGAACAGCTTTGAATCAGGAAAAGATAATGAAGGCTAAAATGATAACGGCTATTGTTATTTGTATTGCGGCACTTGCAGGGCTGTTCGTTTTTATCGGGCTTTATATGGACAAGTCCGAGGAAGTCAGAAAGACTTACATTGCTAAGTATATGGAAAATCTGTCTGCCGCCTCTGAGGAGATAGACACTTATCTTGAAAGCGGCAAGGATCTTCCAACGAGATATAACATGATACTTTCAGACATGGGTGCGGCAAGGTCGCTGGTGTTTCTTATCGACGATTATACGGAGGAGCAGAAGGTTATAAATGAGCTTCATTACTGCTTTGTGAAGTATCCCGAACAAATGCAGGGCAAGCTTGAGGACGTAAAAAAAGCACTTGACCATATCACCGAAAATCTTGACAAAGGCTATAGGGAAGTCAACGAGATAGTTGATTCGGTTGATAAAATGGGAAATTAATGCAAGGAGGACAATAACGTGAGCAGTAAAGGGCAGCTTAAAAGAGAAATAAAGAAATGCAGACTTACTATCGAGGAGATAGAGCGTAAGAGATCACGTTCACAATCAGCACTGGTTCAGGCGATTCTTTTGCAGGAAGAGCCTAACGAAATGGACGTTGAGTGGTTCAACAAATACACAGGCGAGATAACCGCTTGCAGAAACCACATGATAGAATTGCAGAAAGAGCTTGACTCGATGAAATAATGGAGGTCGCCAAAGTGGCTGAGCATAAAGTGATAGAGAAAGCAGACAGCGAGGAAGAAAAGAAGAAACGCAAACTGCTTATTATAAAAATAATACCAGTTGCAGTGCTGGCATTTATACTTATTGCGGTCAGCTTGGCTTGGTTTACCATTGATAAAGCCCTTGATCTTGATTCATTTGGAATGAAAAGCGTAGATTCGCCATTTGAACTGAAAACAGTAGGAAGTGCCAATGTGCTTAAAGCTGAGATACTTGACAGCAATGACTACTCTAAGGTGTCTGATGGAAGCAACATCACTTCTGACGAGAACAACAAGATCTACTGGCTTCTTGATGAAGAAAGCGGTATGACGAATGGTATTAATCCTGGTAGTCATGGAAAGCTTACTTTTTATGTTGTCCCGAACCAGTCGGGGGAAATGGAGATACAGTTCAAGTTGAGTATCACGGGGTATGCAGAGAATAAAAACGAAGACGCTGTTTCTTATGAAAAGGTTACTGAAGAAGAAGTAACTAGATTTATGAATGGACATATCATGTTTTTTGAGAAATATGATGAGAACAATCACACATATTCCGATTTTCTTCATGATGAAACATTCACAAGGACGTTTAAAGATTGTAAAGTAGACGTTCCGCAGGAAGTGAACGTATATTGGGTATGGCCGAACACGCTTGGTCAGGTACTAATGAAAAGCACAGATGAAAATCTGACAGAGAAAAATGTGCTGTTTGATGATGACAGTGAAGAACGTTTGGATTTTGCGGAATATATGAAGGGTAATTTAAGCTTGTTCTTGTCAGGTGATGCCGATAAAGAACAAAATAAAAAGGTTATTGAGAATATACTTAATGGTGATAAATACAGCACAGCACAGTTATCATCACTAAGCTCCATGTATAATGACGCTGACGAAAAGATAGGTACAAAGGTGCAATATATCCTTGTTGAACTAAATGTATAGATAAGAATATTAACTTTGCACGGAGGCAGTTGAAAGTGAAAGCTAATAGAAATCAGAAAATTAATAGAATATGCCGCAAGCTTTACAGCAAGTATCGCAAGAATGTTATTTCTTTAGTTACCGCTGCCGTATTGCTTGTCACGAGTATGCCGCTTGCAGACATTTCAGGTGTTGTGTCTAAAATGGTATCAACTGTCACCAACGCTATTACGGCTATGGCGGCAGATACATATACTGACATTACTAACGATATCAAAAATGGCGTTTATACCATACAGAATGCAGACGATTTTAAAAAGCTTCTTAATGCAGATCCTGCTGACTATCAGAAAATCACAGTATTGTTTTCAAACAACCAATCTCAGTTTAAGGCTTCTGATTTTACAGGAATAGAAAAAGGACTTGGCAATGAAGAATATCCTTTCATGGGAACAGTCAAAGCAAATGAGGGTTCAGCTATTAATCTTCCTATTAATTTTGCTCTGTTTGAATATCTTAGTGACAGTGCAAATTTAGATACTATTATTTTTGCTAGACCGGAAGACAAAAATTCAGCTTTGCTTGCTGAGAATGTTATACACGGTGATGTGGCTTCAGCTAATAAATGGAAAATAAAAGCTGATCCTGTAGATGATTCAGATGCTACAAATTATAAATCCTTCACGTCTGTTATAGGAAATATGAAAAATAGAGCAAATGTCGATCTGGATATCACTCTAAGTAATGGTGTCAAGGTGGAAGTATCAGGCGGGGATAATGCAGGTCTTGCTTGTGGCACTATGGACGAAAACACAAGTCTTGCTGTAAGCTTGTCAAGCAGTTCACTTGACGTTTCCGGCAAATCGAACGCAGGTGTATTTGTCGGGAAAATGAGTGTTGGTGCAACACTGAGCATTGACAAGTGCGATACCTTGACAGATGTAAATGTATCCGCAAACAACGCAGGCGGACTTGTGGGCAGTGCAGAGAATGCAGAAATAAATGTCGGCGAAGGTGTCACCCTTACCATGACCGGAAGCGTTACAGGCTCTGTAACTGCGGGCGGTCTTTTCGGCTCTTATACATACAGTAAAGCCAACGAAAAGACATTTGATATTTCAAAATTCAGTGGCATTAAAATGGCACTTGCTTGTTCATCAGGAGATACCGCTGACAGTGCGGCTGTTGGTTCTGTTTTCGGACTGCTGATAAACAGCGCAGATAGTGCAAAAATTAGTATCACGGGCACCGCTAATGATACTATTACTTCAAACTTCAATGTCACTGTCAGGGCAGGCTTTTATGGTGGTATTGTCGGAAGATATTCTGCTAATGCTCTTAGCTCTGAACTAGCACTAAGTGATATCACTGTAAATGTGACTGGCTCATGCAATGCCCTTGATTTTGGCGGCCTTATTGGTAAGATAGGTGATAACAGCAAGGCTTATGTAAGCGTCAAGAATACCACTATACGTATTAATAATCCCACATCATCACAAAATAATTATGGCGGACTTGTGGGCTATGCAGATCAGGCTTTTATTGATGTTGGCGGCAAAGTCACAGTTACGGCAAATGATGTTTCTGCAAACCAGAGCGTAGGTGGTATTGTTGGCAAATTTAATAAAAATGGCGTTGTAAGGCTTGGCGGTGAAACAAACCTTTCAGAATTTTATCCTAAAGACCCTAACAAAAACGGATGTCAGATAGTAGGAAATAGAGGCAATGCTTTGATCTATAGCTTAAGCGGCTGGTCATTTAAAAGGACATCTTCAAAAGTCATAGACGATATGGATTGGGGCGGAGTGCTTCGACTTAACGATTCCGATCTGCTTGAGAGTGCTGACGGTGTTCTGTCTTTTGATGGATCAGGGCATACTGTTACAATAAATGGATTTACTACTAATAATATAACCATAAGCAATAGGGCAGATTTTGTCCGTGCGGCTTTGATAATGCAGCATGATAGCAATGATTTTGTTAAGTACAGCGAAAATTCTATAGATAAAACAGCAATACTTAAGGCGAATTTTACTCTTAGTGCAGATGTTGATATAAGCGACACAGGTCTAACCGGCTTTATGCGTGATAATGGTGAGGATATATTCACAGGCACTCTGAATGGCAATAGTCATAAACTTACCATGACAGTGGGAACAGAAAATGATAAGATAGTTTTCCATACTCACAACGGACTTTTTGCAAAGACAAGCGGTGCAAAAATAAGCAATTTAACGCTTGTTTCAAACTTTAATATTGTCGGTGACAATGTTAAAGACGGTGATGCTTGTTATATTGGTTCTGTATCTGCATACAACAGCGGAGCTTTGACTATTGACAAAGTGACCGCTGATGTGACCGCATCTCCAAGTGGTGCGTATACTAATTTTGTCGGAGGTCTGGTTGGATATGTTGCTGACGCCACAAGTGAAGTTTCGTTCACTAATTCTGCTGTAACAGCAAATCTTACATACAATAATAGCACAACAAAGGTAGATTGCACTTGTCTTGGCGGAGTTATCGGAATGGTAGGCGCTGTTACATCAACGTCTGCACCCGTTATTAAGTTTGATAATGTCACTGTTGGCGGAAAGATAACTGACAAACACACAGGAAGTAACTCTAGAGTTGGCGGACTTATTGCAGAGGTCGGTGCTAAGGATAATTCAGCTTCTGTTGTACCTAATAAGATATCTATCACCAATGTTAATATTAATGCTTTAACAATAAATTCTAGTGGTAAATCAAATAGCGGTGGATTTTTAGGGCATAACTGGTATAGAGTAGAAATTGATCTGAATAGTTTGAATGTAAACAATTCAAGATTAACAGTGAACAATGGCACAGAACTGGGCGGTCTTGTACTTTCCACAACAGGTTATTGGAGCATAAAAGATGTTAGCTTTGACGGTGTGACAGTGAAAGCAACAAAATGTATAAATTTCGGCATGCTTGCCTCAACTCTTTTTGGTAGAGATTATGACTCTTATGGCTTTGACTATTTTAAAGGTGAAAATGTCAATAATTACAGAAGCTCACGAGATGCAACTTATTTTGAACTTACTAAACCTAATGGATATAAGATCTCACAAGATACTAAGATAAATATAAGCCCAAGCTATTCGTATTTTGATGAGATAGCTCGTTGTAGTATTTATTATTCTTCTTCAGCTAGTTTTATGTCTAATCGTCAAGCCATAATTTCAATTCCTGCTGTTACAGCGGACGGAGAGCGTTTGCTGTATATGGACGGAAAGAAATGCAATACCTATCAAAATCAAACAACAAATAATGGTGCTGTGTGGAAAAATAATTCTTGTGCAAGATATTATTACAACCTTGATGTATATAAAAATGGTAAAGCCTCAACAGGCGGAGCTAAAGCTACTGTATGGAGTGCAAGACTTTTTGCGGCGTCAAACATACAAAATTATATTTGTGATAAAGACCCTGGTTTCCCTAAAGATGAAACAATAGATCTGCGTGGATATTCTTACTATCCTGTTGATATGGATTCAAAAAATACTACTATCGATTCAAACTCAACCATTACTTTTTATAATAAGGAATTTAATGAGTCTGAAAACGTATCAAGCAGTAATAGTGACAATTATGCCCGTACAACTGACGGCATAGATGGAACAAATTTAACTAATTACCATAATCAACATTACATGATGCAATGCGGACTTTTCAGAAATGAGAATGGAGCTGTTACCATAAGTGGTAAACTGACCTTTAAGGGAAATATCGGTAAGGTGAATGGTGGTTCAGGTGCATTGGTTTGCGGCTCAGTTGCTGACGACACCAATACTACAAAAAAATCTGTCAAAATTACCGGCAGTATCGTTCTTGATGATCTGTATGTGAATGACGGTGAAACAATAAGCGACTATGCCCCTTTGCTTATAAATAAGATAGGCAACATGACAGAGATCATTATACAGAATGTGTCACAGAAAAAACACAGTAGGACTACTGCTAAATATGATAAAGGCGGTCAGAATTACGCTGCAACAAGCCTTATAGGCAATGTAGGAAGCGAAAAGGGGCAAAATATATCTCTGACTTTCTCAAATATCAAGCTTGACGCAAGTAATGAAAATTCAATTTTCAAAAATGCTACTTTGCTTGAAAGCTTTCAGCATTCTGACGGAGCAGGCTCTTCTGCAATATACAACTATAAATGGGACGACGATTGGGGTACAGACTCAGCTGGCAATATTAAGCATAATGTAACCTACGGAAAAGAAGTGTCTGACACCATAAAGAATCGTGTAGATAATGTGAGCAGGCAGAATAAATATCATGGTGATTGGAGTAGAGATGACAGGTATACTTCCCCTGTCAAAAATAACGCAACAGAGGAATATAGCTTTACTGAATACAAGCCATATGTTGCTAAATCGTATGATACCGCCCAAAACTATGATGAGATAGACGTAAACCTTGAGCGACCATATCTTGACGAGGGTTGCGGAACATACTCTGATCCATATATCCTTGACGCTTCCACACTTGCAGAGGTCGCACGAGTTATCAGTACAGCCGCACCTACAAATGGCTGGGAAGTAAACTATAATGCAAATGTTTCTGCCGATAAATCGACTGTTAATGCTAATAGTGCTTTTTGCAAAGGCACTAATCATAAAACTTATACTTATGATGGAACAGGCAATTTCGTAAGCGGAACGGAAAAAGTTTCAAAAGATAACATGATCAAATATCTTTGCGAGGCTTATTACAAGATAAATGATGATATAGTTCTCGGCAGTTCTTTTGCAGGTCTTGGCGGAACATCAAACAGTTACGTTTTCAGAGGCGTTATTGTTGGACAGCAGAGATCCGACGGAACATATCCAACTATAACCAATAAATCTGCAAGCCCTCTCATCAGGTTCAGCAGCGGAAGTGTTGTAAAAGATATCAATATAAAATATACCAAAGAAGTAACTCTTTCAAAAAACAATAATAATAAATTAAACTACAGTACCGGAAAGACAGAGTATTATGGCGGTGTTATGGGCGTTGTGTTTGGCGGAGATAATATCATTGATAATGTCAAGGTAACAAATCCTATGATAACATTTGCAAATAACGATAACAGCAAACAACATCTCATTACTGCAGGCGGATATGTTGGCGCTATCGTTTACGGCGGAGTTATTTTCAGAAATATGGGCAACGTTGCCAAAGACAGTGCGCTTACAATCAGCAATACTGAGGCAGTGGACGAAAACGCAGATACCAACCTCTTTATCAATCCATATATAGGCAGAGTTGTAAACGGCTTTGCTATCGAAGAGGGAACAACGTTTGGTAAGTCAACTAACCTTGACAATGGCAGGAAAAATTATCTCATCACGCAGTTTAAGAGCGAACTAAGTGATGAAGAAAAATTAAATGTTATTGCCGGCACGACCAATACCATTGAAGTGCCTAATGCACAGGCATTGTTTATGCTGTCTATCATATCACAGTCCGGTATGGGATATACAGACCGTAATAAAAATACTTGCGGCTATGGTCATTATACTTTTACTCGAAATGCAGACTATTCAAAAGTTGGCACAGCTACATTGACTTCTGATGATGAAGATTACAAAACTGCGCTCTCAGATTATCAAAGACTTGAAAAGGCTACAAGCAGGGAATATGAAAAGAAAAATTCTGTAATGCTAAAAAAATATACAAAGCCAAGTGAAAAAGGTCTTTATGAAGCAAAGTGGGCACACGAATTAAATAAGAACTTTACTGTTAAACTCACAGGAAATGGAACCTATGACCTCACCGGAACCGGTTTTCGTGGTATAAATCAGTTGTTTGATGCAACAAATAGTAACTTGGGCGACATTAAATGTGATTATACTTTGTCTTTGACAACTATCGAGGGAAATTATCAGACTATAAAGCTCGATACAGATATAAAAGCCTATGCTGTGAAAATAACAGATAACAAGAGCGGTAGCACTATTGAATTCCAAGATGTGGATAACTATAAATATCGTACCGCATTTGCCTCCGTAAAAGGAGTTGGGTTGATAAACTGTTCAACGTATGCTTTAACTGTAAATGACCTTAAGCTTTCCGGCAAGATCAGCGTTAAGACGTATAACAACGATGGACAATCGTATGTTAATGAAGACCTTTCTACAGGTGGTATTGTTGGCGGAGTACAGAGTTCTTGCACGTTTAGCGGAATAACATTGACTGATCTTGAAATATATGGTGCATATACTGTGGGAGGACTTATAGGAAAGTCAACAAATACTATCAATATAAGTAACGTTAAGTCTGAAAACAGTGGCGTTTATGTGTATGGCGGATTTGAAACAGGCGGTCTTGTGGGAAATTCTCAGAAAGGCAACGAATTCGCTGTTAAGGATTCTAAGATAAAAATTAATAAAGTTGAATTTGCTAATCTTGATAAAGGCACAAAAACTTGGTTTGGCGTAGGTGGAATCGCAGGCTCTGCAAATATCGAAACGACAATAAGCAATGTTCAGCTTACAGCCTATAATAAAGATAGCTTTATCGGTTCAAAAAAAGACAATAAACCCCTTGCAACCCAGACAATGAACGAGGGCGGTCTTATAGGACTGTCTAACGGAGCATGCACAATAACAAACACAAGCGTCAGCGTCGATGTTTATGGTAGTAATGCCGGTGGATTCGTTGGAATAAACAAAAACCAGTTGTCTATCAATGACTGTTACTATGGAGGAACATCTGAAACATCAGATTGCGGTGTTTATGGCTATATAAGTTCAGGCGGAATGGTCGGCACACAAAATGCGGCTGTGACTATATCAAAGTCTGCTGTAAAAAATGCAACGATAGGTATACCAATTGCTAAAACTGGTGATGCAGGTATCGGAGGTTATGTTGGTATAAAAGCTAATGGTGATCTGAAGATATCTGATTGTGAAGTCAACAATGTTACTCTGTCAGCAGAAGATAAGTCCAATGGTGCAGGTGCAGGCGGTGTGATCGGTCATAATGACCGTGGAAGCACATATGCTTATGATATTCTCATAAATAAATTAGGCTATGTAAGAGGCAACAACAGCGTATCTGTTTCTAACTTGATAGGTTGGAATAAAAGTGCAGGTCTATCATCTAAATTTATCGGAGTATCAGTAAATAACACGGATTGTTTACCTGATATACAGTATAATAATTCAGAAGCACCTACCAACTTTTCCGCAGTTCATGCTGACTATAACGGCGATCAGAATAATACTCAAAATATCGGCGAGGGAAGCGGCACGCACGTTGATATCTATTCGCCTTATGTCAATATAAATCCAAGCGTTCCTGTCGGCGGTAAGACTTTCGCAGGCGATCTTGTTGGCGGAAATATGCAGACTATCATCAGTGACGCTGCTTCTTATACGAATGGCACAGCCAAAAAATCCTATGGCATAAACAGTACCATAAAGACATATGCAGAGGATCTGGCTAATTCAAAGCTTACAACATTTCGTCAGGCCTCTGAGCTTGATGTTCAGGAGCTGAACGATCTTCCAGTTTTGCTTATTGATGATAACTCATCGTTGAATATCACACAAATGCTCGCAAAGTATATCTCAGTTCTGACAAATTGTGATGTTTGCGACAGCAGTTCAAATAAGCTGAAAACAACAGATCTTATGAATGTAAGCACAGCGACTTATGTGTATGATAACGATGTTTTGAAAAAATCAGACAAAAGCACTCTTACGTTTAACAGCAAGACAGGATATTTCAAGGTCACAGATGGTCAGTATGACAATGACGGCACAAACAGATTTACTGTCATTACTCTTGATTATATCGACCCAACGGGAAGTGACAAAACTGCTCTTAGACTTCATATTCCTGTTTTTGTAAGAAAGGTGCTTGATTTCAGCTTCCAATCTTACGTTATCTCAGGCACAGACTATAACCATTCTCACTATACGGATAAAACAAAGCTTGCTTTTGAGAGCTTTGATGCACCTGTTACTACTTATTTTAAGTATTCCTATTACAAATCCGCTAACGAATGGGAAAAAATGCTCAATAACGGTGACAGTCTGCTTTGGAGCTTTGATAAAAAGCTTTATCTTATTGGTGATAGTGCCACTGACAGTGGTGTGCTTACCGATGATACAAAGCTAACTCTTGTTGATGCAAATAACAATGACAAGACTTATCATTCTACCGCAAGTGATGCTAAGTTTAATAAAACAACCGGTGAGCTTGACTTGACAAATATAAGTGGCTTTAAACCGGTTACAATGAATGATGTACTGTTAAGATATGCGTCGGTAACAGCTAAAGAATCATCTGACGGAACACTTGTTGAGGCAGCTGATGAAGCTACAGCTACTGTAAAAACAAGCGACGGCAAGTATTATAGACCTGCTGGTGAGAATGAAACAGGCGCTTATAAGATAACTGTTTCAGCGAATAGTGATACACCTAAAAATGATAATGACGAAATGATAATAAGCGAGAACTATTATCTCACTATCAATATTCCGGAAACGGGAAGCTCAAAAAAAGTCATCAAGAACTTTGTGAATTATTATAGCGGTAATAAGCCAAGAAAGCTCAATGGCAATATTCCTACAAATCTTGTCCAAGTGACAAATAATGACACTGGCGCATATGTTATTGCAAACTTTTTTACACAGCTAGTAAATGTGACGGCTCATGACCCAGAGGAGATAACAGCGTCAAATAATTTTGTCCGTGCGACAATGACATCAAAGATAAGCATTGATCAGAGCCTTAGAGATACATTTAATGGCTATAAGAGTGACGATTTCAATATGTATCAGGCTTTTAAATTCTCTATGAAGAGCTTTGATGAAAAAGATGCGGGAGCTAATGCAAAGATCATTGCAGGAACTTCGGTGAATGTTGATTACAGCATTTTAAACAGTTCAGACACAGAGTTATCAAACGCAAAAATAAGCAAGACTGAGACACTTTCAGAAGCTAAAGACAGCTATATGCTGATGTATCCCGATTCGGTTTACGATTATATCAATAGTGACACAAATGGTTCTATAACTGTCAAGGCGGATATCAGCTTAACTTATGGTACTGCAGGGATCATAGATCAGTTTCCTGAGCGTAAGGACGGGGATACAAAAACCGGTATCGG
>OHPH01000478.1_pt1 | contig 21445 bp, 17 predicted proteins | sample 1577681 | NCBI WGS metagenome assembly OHPH01 (sample SAMEA3879603, study PRJEB24766) | human gut metagenome | biome: human-associated habitat; feature: feces | place: USA | collected 1985/1987 | reverse complement strand
GCGAAAGCTGCACAGCAGGTCTATGTTGACAATGCGAAGGTTACGCAGGAATCCCAGCAGGCACAGGCTGCCGCTCAGAACGTTCCGGCGGAAGACAAGGTTAACCAGTTGTTGAACAAGAACGCTACGGCCGCTCCGGCAGCTGCCGGCAACAAGGGCAACAAACAGGGAGGCTAATATGTTCAGTAAGGCAGTGAACGATGCGTTGGCTATCACTGCTCGTATGGACAGAAAAGACTCCGCTGTTCTATTTGCGAACTCGACTATTCGAGATTTGCAAGTAAGTGGGTATTGGTACAAGGACAGGAAAGAGGTTAAGGTTCCTATAACGGCGCATAATCCGTTCATATGGGACTTGCCTCGTGACCTGCGTGTTGTTGAGTCTGTGAGGTACAACAACGGTATCTACCCGCGGTTTATCAAACCCGGCTCACTGCAAGGCGATTCGTCAGGGGATTACTACTACTTCGGACCAACGTACGGTGCGTTCTTCAACTCTGATTTTGCATCGGAGATGGATATCAGCTATTTTTCGTACGCTCCGAGATTGAAGTATTACGAGGACGAAATGCCCAAGCCTGCACGGTATAACGAAGATACCAACGCGTGGGAGTATTACAATGCCGAAACGCGTGAGTATTTTCCGCATATCACGAAGGTGATGCCTGATACGGGTTTGATATACATAGACATCGAGGCTGAGGAACAAGCCCGTGCTAAGGTTTCAAACTGGCTCTTGGAAGATTGGTACGACGCTGTGGTCGCGGGTATCGTTCGACAGATTTTCAACATTGTCGACGTGCAAGACCAGAGCAAGAAATGGTACGCGATTTACCAAGAGTACAGGCGCAATCTTGACCTTGGGAGTCGAAACGAAAGCCTGCGGCAGTAAGCATATTAACATTCTGTACCAATGGAGCATAGTATGGCAAGAAGGATTGATACAAAGTATCTCATCACAGAGATACCAAATGACCTGTCCAACGAAGACCTTATGGTTCTGTTGGTACAGAATTTTCAAATCATAAAGCATAATCTTGAGAAGATAGAACAGCTCGAAGCCCGTGTTGCGGCTCTCGAAGCTAGCAATGGAGGAACGCCGTGAAACTTAAAGGTGAATACCATATCGGGAATATCATAGTCCCGAATATGATTGTTGATGAAGGCGAGGAATTGTTTTTGCGCATTTTGTTTCAGGGCGATGAAACGGTTCCTGTAACGGATGGTAACTACTACCTCGGACTGTGCAACAACGCTATTGACGAAGCACAGACATTGGCTGACGTTGTTGAGCCCAAAGGTAATGGGTACGCACGACAGGCTTTGAGTCGCAGTGCGGCAGGCTTCCCCTCTGTCGTGAAATCAGGAAACGGGTTTACGATAACATCAAAGATTGTAAACTTCCGTGCAGACGGAGGGGACTTTGACATCGAGGTGAACAGACTGTTCCTGTGCACATCAGAAACAGGCACGGCAGGTAAGTTGCTGTCATACAGTGCCGCCATGTTCACACCAATCAAGCTGAAGCAGGGTGCTTCTATTCCTGTTTCCTATGTTGTCTACTTACAGTAAGAGGTCGAGATGAGCGTTGTCGCAGATACACGAGCTATAGGAGGCTGGGTGCCAGCTGCTGATAGGCGGCAGCGCCCTGTTTCTGTACTAGAAGGAAGGAATTTTATATTCAATGCATCGGGCGTGGCAAGCGGCTACGGCTCAGATACACTGTACTTTACCAAGTTCCCTGAGATAAGCTGTGTGCCGTTCGTGATAGATGATAGCCTTACCCTTTATTTCGGTAAGAAGTTTATCTACGTGTATGACGAAGATGCAGGGTTGTTCAAGGGGCTGTACGAGATTCCGCTCGTGCCATACAAGCTCAGGGCTTGGTCGTTTGCTTTCGTTGGTGGGTATTATTACTTCTGCTTACGGGGTGAGTTTATCATCAAGTTCGACAGCACGAATATGGCGTTTGAAAAACTGTCGGTCGAAGGCTTGATGGAGCGTCCTGAGTTTTGTACCAGCTCGAACAACCGCCTCGTCGTGGTTGGTGATGGGACTGTGCAATGGTCTGCGTTTGACAACGGAACGGATTTCGTGACGGACGTTGACAAGGGCGTCGGTGCTCAGTCGTTGTTCGTACTCGGTCCGGGCAAGCCCCTTTCTTTAATATCCACTCCGTATGGTTTTGTTATCTACACGTCATCCGGTGTTCTGAAGGCTGAGGTTGTTGACGCTGCGTATGTCTTTCGTTTTAGTCCTGTAGCGAACCAACGTTTTGCCCCTGTGACGGATGAAGCTATCGTTGCGGTTGAGAACAAGGAACACATCATTCTCACAAAGACAGGGTTTTATAAATCCGACGGTCGCGATGTTACACCGTGGCAGGAAGAGTTCGGTGAATACTTGCACCAGATGTTTACCAAAGGGTTCAATGGGCGGTTTTTGCTGTCATACGACCCTATCGGTAATCATTTGTACGTTTCTGTCACACGAAACAAAGACAGTGATGTGTTCGAATATGCCTATGTGTTGTACATTCCAGCAGGTAACTGGGGGATTATGAACCATCGACATACGAACATAGCAACTGTTCAACTGTTCAACGAGCTTAACGTCGGGCTGCATACAGGGTACTTCGGAGAGGACGGACAGTTTAATAAATTCACTGCCAGAAAGGGCAGACAGCAACAGCTTGGGTGGAACGACGGTACGGTTGTGCATCCGCAGACAGACGGTATGAACTACTCTATCGGAGAGACGCTTTATGCTACGTCTACTATCATAATGGCAGGAACTGACCTCGGTACTTTGCCGTCCTCGATGGGTGTGTATGGGTACGTATCTATGCTGGACTCCAATACACTGGTGAAGATACTCAATGACGAAAAGATTGATGAGGTTGAAAGCACTATTGATGACCTGTACATTCCGAACGTGAACTTGAACGAAAGGAACGTTCAGGGTGGCGGGTTCTTCGATATCCAAGAGCTGTCAAGGACGTCCACGCCGGATGCCCCGACACAGCTCGTCAGCCTCAACAAACCGTCGTTTACTGTGACGGACAGGGAATCCATGCAGTCTGAGCATATCGGAGTTCGCTATTCGATTGCCTTACTTTCACCCACCGAGCTGCCGCTTGACAGCGCTGTCACTATCGGTCCTGTATACGCAAACGAATACGCCGCGGATAAGATGACATATGCTGTGAATATCGTACTCGGCACGCAAGATGCTGCCAACTTGCAAGCACAGAAGTTCGACTGTATGCAAGAAGTCGGGCGGTTGGATTGTATGAAAGAATCAGGAAGACGAGATTGCGGAAAGGATATTGCGCTAGGGTTGAACTTCGTTTTGAATAGCTATGGTTCGTTGGACGCGAGTGCTGTTTTCGGCGATGTTCAAATACCCAGTCTGGTACGACAAGACGGACAGAGCTTTACCTATTCTATGTACCAAACAGGGTTATACCATAACGTAACCCTTTCCGCATACAAGAAAAACGAATACTTCAATGTGAAAACGATAGCGATTACGCTGAATGAAGGAGGAAGGCTATAATGGCTGACACGTTGTATATTTTTCAAAACATTCGATATTCGTCAGACTTAGCCGCGCAGGTAACGTTTGACGAAGGTACTATCGTTGCGGATACGACAACGAAGACGCTTGCGTACCACGATGGTCTGACTCCGGGAGGTTTCCCCTTGGCGTGTGCGGATATGAACAATGTATCCGTATCAGCGCTGAGTAATGCGGGGGCTCTGACAAACGACTTGTCAGGGCTCTCGCGGGCGGTCGCTACGGCAAAGTTCGCTACGTTCGGTATTTACCAATCTGATATGTCCGATGCTCCGCAGAGCGTGAAGGATAACTTCTTTACTAACACAGGTGCAGCGAAGAAGTCTGAGGTTGGTACTTTCGATGTTGGAGATATGTGCTTTACTCTTTCCAACACCGCCAGTAATGGATGGATTTTGTATAACAGCACTAAGTATCTTGGAGCCCCAGGGTCTTACGCTGATTATACAGCCGCTCCCCATAAGGCACTGTACACGCTTTGGTGGAATACGTTTACAGACGAACTCGCTCCTCTGTTCATATGGCAGACGGATAAGTTTGTAGAAGTACCTCGTGGTACATCAGCAGACGCAGACTGGGAGGCAAAGCGCGTTATAAAGATGCCTGATGTGTACCTCAATCACGTTATGGCGGTTGCGTCTTCTACGCACGTATTAGGCTCTGCTGCAGGTGTGGAAGAAGACTACATAGCGGTGGAAGAGATTCCGCAACATACGCATGATGGCTGCTCGGGTACCGTGGCTGTCGGGTCGAGCAATGCTATCCCCGCTAATTACGGAAGCATATCTCCTAGCGGGGGTATTACGGGCTGGAAGGATGCAGAAAAGAAAAAGCTTTCTCGTATGCAACCTACTGTATTTTTCAACCTCAAAATCTTCATCGGAGGTTAAGATGACTGATTTAAACAATCTGCAAATGCTTCAGCACAATGTTGTTGATAGCGACAGTCCGGGGCTCTCTTCGTGGACAGGACAGGTAGGAGAGCTTTCCGGTGAAGGTGTTCTGTTTGCTGTAAGAGATACAACGGGTGCAGGACAGTTTGAAGTTCGTATGCACGACGGCGTTACCGGCGGTGGTATTGCATTGATGCGAGCGGATGGTAAGAATAACGCGGGTGCTGCGTTCTTGAACCAAGACCTGTCGAATATTACCGATGTCGGGCGCACAGCTATCGAAGACCTGACGAAGCCTATTCGTGACGAAGCTATCGTTGCGAAGGACGAATCGGTTGCGGCTAAAGACCTTGCGGAGACGTACAGGGATGAGGCACAGACGGCTATGACTACTGCGCAGAGTGCGGCTACGACAGCAGGCGCTCACGAACAGACTGCAGAAGAGGCGAAAGATGCTGCGAAATCAAGTGCAGACGCGGCGAAGGCCAGCGAGGCTAACGCAAAGACGTCTGAGACGATTGCATCTGATAGCCGCACAGCCGCTTCACAGTCTGCCAGTGCGGCGGCGAGTAGCGCAAGTAAAGCTCTTGTGAGTGAGAAAGCTGCAGGGTCGAGTGAGGTAGCGGCGGAAGCTAGCGCAGGAAAGGCGAAGGCTTCTGAAGATGCTGCTGCGTTGTCTGCAGAAGATGCTCGTAAGTGGGCTGTTGGTACGATACAAGAACGTCCTGAAGGTTCTGCCGAGTATTGGGCTAAAAGTATCAATCCTTCCGAGTTTGCACAAAAAGATTTGAGCAATGTGCCTACTAACTATGACTTTATCGTAGATAGTGGCTCGTCAACAGAGGGAAATCAGACGGCGTTTTATGTACAGTTTAAATCTGGATTGCTGATACAATGGGGTCAGTATACCTCAACAAATGGCGTAACGACTATTACATTTCCTAAGCCGTATTTGGATACTTCTTACATTGTGTCGCACGGATTTAACACGGATTCTACAGGCTCTATTTGGGTAGCTTCTATGTCTGCCTTCAACAAAACTATCACGTCTTGGCAGAACCACGAAGGAGCCGCAATGCTTAAAGATTGGATTGCTATTGGACAAGGAGCAACAGAATGAAATTAGGAGATATTGTAACACTTTCACAGTACACGGAAGCTCGTAACTTTGCTGTTAAGAACGGCTACACGATGAAGCAGGTGCCGACAGGATACCAGATTATTGAGATACCTGTACCGCCTGCTCCGACTGATGCAGAGATTGTAAAAATTCGTGAGGACTTATACAGAAGCGTATCAGACCCTATGTTTGCAAGCTACAATCAGGGCGGCGGAAGTTCGTTGCAATCCGCTATCGATGCCAAAGCCCAGATACAGTTTGACAACAAGAAGTCAACACAATCTGCTATGACGTTGCAGGACTTTCAGCACAAGGTTGAAGCTGAATATACTTTGGCAAACAAACACAACGTGCCTAATGCAGAGCTGACGTACAAGTATCAGGAATCGAACGGTACTGACGACATCACTGTCGGAGCAGAAGCAATTAACCTTGTCCGTACTCCTATCGGTGTCTTGGTAAATTTGCCGAAGGTTAGCAAGGTACAGCTTGTGAAGATTGACAACGTGTCTGAAGATGAAGTACAGCTTGCGGCATTTTCTGGCGACAGTATTGACGGAGCTAATCAGTTTGTCGTACCTGCAAAGAGCATTGTTGAGGTTATCTCAGACACTGTTTCAAACTCTTGGGACATCTATACGCCAGCCGTTGAGAAAGAAACAATGACGGTCTTGAAGGTATCTGACCTGTTCGGTAATGAGGTTGAAACAAACAATCTCCAAGTCGGTATGGGTATGAAGGTTGTCAAGGTTACCGAAAACACAGCAAAGGTTGAGCTTGACCTTGCATCGCTTGGTATTTCTGATGAGCCGCCTTGTTACTATGCAAGCATTGTCGACAACGAAGTGCTGACTGACAACAACGGAGATGTTATCCACGATGGTGTAGTCTGGTATCCTGACGTGATTGTTGCCAACAAGACAAACTTCTTTGACATTGATAGACCAAACAAAGCTATTGGCATACAGGAAACAGACGACAAAGACCCGAACGTAACAGGTGGAGAAGCCTATCTGGTTGTGTATCGTTCTGTGTTGAGTGGTACAGCTGATGAGGATGGCTTCATTGAAAGTGCTGTTCGTGATAGGGATAGTGGCGAGATTTTAGGCGATGCTAACGGAATACCGATGGCAGTCTATAAAGGCTATTCAAAAGGCGATAAGTATAAGACCATTCGTATTGCCGCCATTGTGGAAGCAAAGAACCTCGTCTACCTGCAACATCACCTGATAGATAACTTTGCAACCAAGAAAACAGTTTCGTTACAGCCGTACACTCGTGGCAATACCTGTATGCTTATTCAAGGCTTAACAAAGGATAACCGTACAGGAAAGGCTTTGATGAAGTACGAACAAGACACTGGCGAACGTGTCCTGATTGATTACGTTTGGGACGAGAACGCTAAGAAGTTTGTCTGGTTACTCAAAGGATTTGAAACGGTCGATGAAACGCAGATGCAGTTCGTTGATGATAGAGTAATCTTGTACAATCCTTTGCCGAAAGGTGCTATAAGTTATCGCTTCTCTCTAACAAACACCTATAACAAAGTACCGTTCGGTATTCACAAGAGTGGTAACATTCCTTTTGACTTGGCAGGGTGGACAAAGACGGAAGGGACGGACTACGGCAACGAAAACGATTTGATTGCCGATGATGATATGGACATTGAAGTTGTCGGTCAGCCGAACCTGCACGTTACTGTTAAAGAACCTGTGTTTATGTGTCTGACGAAGAAGAACGGCGAAACGTACACACCTATTCAAGGCACTGAAGTTTCGTACACTCCGAAGGCAGACCACGAAGTTGCTCCAGTATTCCCGACTATGAAAACGAAAGTAAAAAATCGTGAAGTTATCGGTGTAGCTATGAAGTCAACTTCACCAAACGGTGCGTATATCGAAACAGATAGTGCACAATATTCACTCGTAACATTCACCATCAAAGCAAAGGGGGCGGTTTAAATGGCTTGTAAAGGTAAAGGAAAAGGTCCCAAAAAAGGAAAAGGAGGAAAGAAGAAATGAATTACATATTCTGCGTGTTAGGCGGAATGTGGCGTGCGTGGTTCGGGGGCGGTATGACCCTCGAACCGTTGCTGTCGTGTTCGCGCTTTTTCAAATATCTCGCGTTGGTAGGCTTGTGCGCTACCGGTTGGTGGGTAAAGCGGGGCGTTCCGTATGATGATTGGCAGTTTTGGGTTGTCGTTATCGCGTTCGGTGTGCATTGGGCGCTGGGGCATTATCCGTGGTATGTTATCAAACCGTTCGATTACGACAGAACGCGGGATAATTGGGTTACGAAAATTATCATTGCAATGTACGGCGAAACGGGTTATAACAGTATAAAAGGGAATGTTACTGCTATGGCTATTCGTTACACAGCCACAGCGTTCTTGGTAGCTGCCACTATGATGAATGGCTGGTTCTTACTGGCAGGACCGACAGCCGCTGTTGTGTACTGGTTCTGTTACGTACTGTTACCGACAGGCTGGTATACCAAAGCCGCGGAGTTCGTAACTGGCGGCTTGACATTCTTGTTGTTCTACGAATGCTTATAGGAGCTTACAATGGAAAAAGATGGAACGATGAAGTTTCTTCCGATGGGAACAGGGTGCGAGTATATAGCTCGTAAAGGAGCGGCTATCGTCAGTACGTCCCGCGATGAACAGTACGGCGACCCTGAGATAACGCACAACGCGATTGCGGCGTATTGGAATGCGTATCTCAATAACCGTTTCGGTGCAAAACTCGAGCTGACAGCCTATGACGTTGCCCGTATGATGGCATTGTTCAAGGATGCTCGACTCGACACTGCCCCGTCGATGGACAGTTTTGTCGATAAACAGGGGTACAGCGGGATTGCTTTTACGTTGGCAATACGTCGTGGTATCATCCCTCCGACAGACGAGCTCGCATCGTACAGCCGGATGAAAGCTGAAGAGATGCGCAAACGTGGGGCAGGGCCTCGAGAATGACAAAGCCTGTATGTTCTCTCAGCGCGCGCAGTATATCGCGGCTGCTGTCGTGCGCCCCTGATATCCAACGCCTCGTCGCCTTGATGGTAGAGAAGCAAGAGATGGACTTCGCTATCATCGAGGGGCATAGGGGTAAGGAAGCTCAAAACGCAGCGTTCGAGCGCGGCGCCAGCAAAGTGCAATTCCCCAACAGCAAGCACAATACCTATCCATCTCAAGCATATGACAGGGTTCCATATCCCATTCCGAGACTCCCTTCCGGAGAATGGGATAGCGAAAGCCCCCTGTGGGATAAACTAGCAGAGCTCGAACGCCGATGCGCCGATGAGCTCGGTATTAAAATTGAACAGGGGATACGATGGAAAATGAAAGACAAGCCACATACGGAGTTGGTGCAGTCGTAAATCCAGCGTGTGTTGACACGGTTGTGTTGACTGCCGTTGTAAGGGGTATAGAGTTTGGGTTGATAACCGCAGCTTTGTATCTCTTACTCGGCAGCCCGTGTCCGAGCGTTTGGCGCAGGCTGTACAACGCTCTTTGGATTATCATCAACGCAGTAGTGTTGACTCTTATGTTTGAAGCAATGCAAGAACCCCTTGGTTCACGTGCCGATTATCTTGAACCTGTTGTAATTTGCTGTCTGAGTGCTTTTCACAGTACGTGGCGCTCAGTGTTGAGTGCTTTGGTTGAGGGTATTCTCACTCTCGCAAAGCAGATTTCAACTGACCCGTTGCGCGTGGTGTCTAAGATAAAGCGGGTTATACAGAATAAGGAAGAACCGTATGATTAGCGTTTTTATTGTTTGTACTGTAGCCAGTGCGAGTGTGTATTATGTTCGAGTGCGGAAGTACCCAAAGCGTTTCTGCTCTTTGGACAGACTGAAAGCAACGTGCTGGTTTATGATAGGGCTTAGCTGTTTGGCTCAACAAGTAACAGCACTTTATGTTTCTGTGGGGCTGTTGGCGTTGGCAACGTCGTCAAGAACAGTCTTGCTAGCAAGTCAACTCTATGTAAGGGCGAAGCGTGATGCAAAAGATTGTAATTATAACCGCGGTGTTTGTGGTTCTGCTGTCAGTGATATCCTGCCAACAAAAGACCATTAACGTGAAGGAGAAAGAAATTGAAGAAGCTACTAAGCGTATTGAGGTTTTGTCGAAGGACATTGTCGCACTTAATCAGGTGGCTAAGGAGCGAGAGGCGAAGATACTACGAATCGAAACTGCGCTCGAGCAAGCAAAAGCAGACCTGCGACCAACAACAAACGAGGAAGAAACGTATCTTACCACTGTTGTTCCTCGCCGTCTTGTGGAGTGGTTGCGCATCGGAGGACGTGACGGAATCGAAAAGGGCAGTGCCGTATCAACTGCTGGCGGTTCATAGCACTGGTGCACCTGAGGCGATTGACACAAACCGCGACTTGATGCTCTATGTCAAAGAGCTTCAGGCGAAGGTTCTACAATGCAATGCGGACAAAGATGCGTTGCGAACCTACCTCGAAAAATCATATTGACTTTGTGAAAGTTTTAGAGGTAGGATAGGTACAATGAAATAACAACGGAGGTTATTATGGTAGCAGCAGCAGCGGCGGCAGCAGCACCTGCCGCAGGAGCAGCGGGAGCAGCTGGTGGAGCAGCAGGAGCGGCGGGTGCCGGAGCAGCCGGTGCAGGTAGTGCCGGTTTAGGCTTAGCCAGTGGCGCCGCAAGTATCTTATCTTCCATAAAAGGTAATTACTCAAAACAAAATCAGACTAAAAAAGGCTATGAGCAAGTAAGCGGTTCTTCTCAAACAATGACAGATGAAGAACGCGCACAGCTTTCTAATCTCGTTATGAGCTTGGTTGGTGGTGTCAGCGGTCAAGACGGTTTAGGAGGTCTGCTTTCCGCACTAACGCAAGGCGGTGCAGGATTGCAGTCTCAGATGTCTGAAATCATTGCAGGCAGAGAAAAACTTGCTCGACAGAATATGAACAATCAGCTTGAACAGTATGCCGCAAACACAGCCACAGGAACAGGGTCTACGTTTAACACTCTGATGCAAGCAATGCAGGGCAGGGCTATGTCAGAGGCTGAGACACAGTTGCAGGGACAGATGGCTGAGCTGACAGCAAACTTGCAGCAACAGGCTTTCCAACAACAACAGCAAGCCGCCGCAACAACGTCTGATGTCTTGACTCAACTGTTGAATGTTTTGCAAGGAGCATCCAGAGAATACAATCAGACGACTATCGGAAATAAAAAGACTACTGCTTCTGGCTTTACTCTGGGTAAATGATGAGGTACAACAATGCAGAATAACGAACAAAAACAATCGCAGTCTAGCACTGCCAACTCTCAGGCTGGGGTGTCCGCATCCCAGCCTTCTTCTGTATCTGCACAGTACGAACAGAACAGAACACAGTTTATGAATCCGGCGGCACAAAAGGCTGTTGACAAGGCGTTCCAGCAATATGACACGCAGGCGAATGTTCAACAGACGGCGTTGAGCCAGATTGCAAACACGAATGCTCAGCAGATAAACGAGGCAAATCTGGCACAACAAGAAGTTATCCTTGCAACGCAACGAGAAATGGTTGCCAATATGCAGGCGCATAATAAGGCAAGCAAGGAGAATAACGCGTTTGCAGACCTTATAGGGTATATGTTTGGTGGAACGAATAACAGGTTCTACTATGCTAAGCGTATCGAAGAACAGCAGAACGCTATTCAGATTATGCAGGGAAACATTGCCAGCAACCTGACGTATTCGTCTGCCGCAACGGAAAGTGCAAAGGATATCTTTGCAACGACGAAAGCCTATGCAGAGATGGGACAGCAAGAGGCTCTTAAGCTGCTCGAACTGCAGATGAAAGATGCAAACAGGCGACAGAAAGAGAACAGCGATGCTTTGGGATGGGCACGGCTTGCCCTCGACCAGCAGAAGTTTGCTTATGAGCAGGGTAAAGATGTGAGGGATTTCAATGAGCAACAGCGCATCGATACCCTAAACCGTTTGAGCAAATCCGGTGCAGAGGCTGTTATGTCTGCTATGAACAACGGGTCTATCAACGAACAGGATGCTCGTATGTTGCTTGCCTCGTTTGCAAAAGAAACGCCTGACCAGACAGGGAAGCCTGAGGACGTAAAGGCGCTGGCGGATACAGTGTTGACGACTGAGTTCTCGAAGCAGCATAATCTCGGCAAAGGCGCTATGCTTGCACTGTCGACTGCTGTTTCAAGCGTTGACCAGTTGCCCAAGCTTCAAGCTGAGGTGTCGAATGCCCGCAAGACAGGAAAGAATGTCATTCGCGTCGGAGGCTTTGCCGTTCCTGTGCAAGCTGTACTCGATATGCAAGATGCGATGAATGCAAAACTGTCAATCGACAAGACGAACCAAGAGGCTGCTATCGGCGCGATACAGATGAACGTTACGAAAAGCGCACGGGCTGTGCCGAGAAAGGTCAACCAGTTGGATACGATTCCGCTGTCGACCGCCGATAAGCAACGACTGTCCACCAACCTCATCTTGCAAGAGAAGCTGGCGAATGGTATGAATACCTCGTTGCAAGGGATAGGGAAGGAAGTCCTTGCCCAGCAATCCAGTGCGGTTTTGAACGAGGAAGATGCGTTGTTGACAGATGCTTTGCAACGCACAGGCTTATCGCAAGTACAGCAAACGGCGTTCAAACAGCTCTATAACGATGGGCGCATTCAGGCTAAGCAGGCATACGATGTTATCGTTGAAAACGGTGCGGCGAATTATACGAGTGCATCGCCTGTGTACGCCAACACGATGGAAACGCTGTATAACAGTATTCTGAAGTCGGAAGGCGCTGCGGCTGGCTTGGATAGCAAAGGCGCGCTTGACAGAACGAAGCTCGAAAACATCGGACAGTATCTGCTCGCAGGTACGTCAATCTCGTTGCTGGACAAGAACACAAACCGTGCTGTGATAATGCGCAGGGCGATTGAAGATGCGGGTGTTACGAACAGACTGCACGCCAACATCGTATCCAACACAGCGCAGTATCTGAAAAACAGTCTTGCAGTTTTGCTGAATATGCCAGTCAACGCAGGCAGGATGACATCGTCCGAGTTTATGCAAGCGGTTAAGACGAATATCGAAAACGATGCTACCGGTGCGAAGCGTATGCTCGTTCAGGAATTTTTTGCGAACGCAGAAAACGCTACCACGCTGAGAAACACATCGCTCGATACCGCGTTGCCTGCTACGGTGGACGAAGGCTCGTTGTTCACGCTGGCTTTCGGAAACACAGACCCTTCTGTTTACATTTCCAAGATGTCGGATATTGTGTTCAACAGCTATGCAAGAGAGTTCGGCTTTCCGTCCGGCATCGAAAGCCTGCATTCTGCTCGTGCGCTTCCCACTCCTACGAAGCCGCCTGCGGATATCATAAACAATGCTATTGGAGGATAGTATGGAAAAAGAACCTATTGTACTTGACGACATTGCTCAGGGGACATTCACAGCCCCTGACAATGAATTCGCCAGCACTGTTATGCAGCAGATGGTACCGAATGTTGGTGCCGCTCCTACTGCACAAGACGTTCAGGCTGTCGTCGGGGAACGTGAAGAAGATAAAGGCGACTTGCTGGATAACATTCAGAACCTTATTGTCAATACGTCTAAGGGTGTGCTGAAGGAAGCGGCGAAGATTGGCATCGGTATCACAGATGGTTTCTTCCAAGCTATCCCCGGAATGGACTTTGTGGACGCGGACTATATGGCGAACCATTTGCAGTCGTTGCTCGGAGATGAGGTAGCTGCCTCGTACCGTAACCACCGTGATGGGTATAAGATGGCAGGTGAGATAACTGCTATTATGGGTGCGGGGGCTGCAGGAATGGGCGCGGCGAACTGGTTGCGACAGGCTGCTATGTCCAAGACTGCACTGTCCTCGCCTTGGCTGTTCGGATTGACGAAGGCTATACGCGGTGCGAAGACGATGGACGCGGCGTTGAAACCTACGCTTGCGGCATCCCGCATCCTGTCCCGTACGGGCGTTACGAAGTTCTACAATCAGCCGATTATGAAGGAAGCATTGTGGAAGACCGTAAAGGCTCGCGCTGGTGGTGTTCTGCTGGAAGAAGCTTTGACTGGCACGTTGATGTATGGCGCGATGTCAAGGTCTCAGATGACGAAGGGTTGGAGTGTATCGGATTACTATAATCCGGGGTTACTCGGCGCTTCTGTTATGGGCGGTGTGGAGGCTTTGCAGCTCACGTCCGCGTTGCGGAAGGTAATGGCTAGGACTGCGGCGGCGAGCAAGTCCAGCATCACGAAGTTCAACAATGGCATTGATGGACAGGCGATTGTCGAGATGCCAGAACTGCGCGGTGCAAAGCTGTTCCGCGAAGGCGCTGAGATTGAATATCTCAAAGCTGAACGTGAGTCCGTTGCGGCAAAGCTGGCAAATCCTGCGAATGCTTCTCAGTCTCCGACAGAGCTCTCCACCCGTGCCAGCACGATTAACTCGTATATGTCCCAGCGCGTGATGGCTCAGGACAAGACGATGCAGAAGATTGCTATGGACACACCGGAGTATCTCGGAAACGCTACGAGTGCTGTGAGGGTGCAGGATGCAGACGAGCTCGATGCTTTGCGTAGGTACTTTGCTGAAGACCCTGCTGCTGCTATCACTGTTCGGTCTATCGAGGAGTTCCAAAAAGAAGGACAGTTTTCGTTTGCACAAAAGGTTCAAGCCAGAAAGGACAGCGTTGACGGCACAATTCGTGAACTTGAAAACAAGATTTACGATGACAAAGCAACGCCTGTCGAGAAGGCTAAGTATAAAAAGCTGATGGAAACGAAAGGAAAGCTTGCCAATCAAAAGGCGGTTGTTATTTCTGAATTCGGCGCGGAGGATATAGACTCGTATCGTTCTATCTCTGTTGACGCAAAGACAGTGCAGAAGAGAACTATCGCCAAGCGTTCACAGCGTGAGATGGCAGAGGCGTTCAACAAAGACCCCAAGACGGCAATTCGTGTATTCAACGACCTGCCGGAATTCGTCACCAAATCGCACGCCTTTACAGACAAAGCGTTTGAAGACGAGATGATTATCTGGCAAGACCTGCGTAATCGCGGCGCCATCGTTCCCAAGAACCTCTCATCTGCCGACTTCGGCGGTGTCAATGTTCCTAAGAACGTATCCACGCGCAGCATTGTTGAAGCTCAGCCGTATCAATTCCTCGATGCGTTGGTGTCGAACTATGATACAGACGACGCAGTGCGCAGGTTTATGGACTCCGCAGGGCTTTCCAAGAGCAGACTCGCCGCGCTGTCATTCGAACGCAAGATGAATCGCATGGTTGAGTATCTCAAAGCTGTCGATGCAGAGAAGGTGTCGCCGATGGACGGACTGTCGTTGAACAAGTTCTTCAACATCAGCAATATGAGCATCGACTCTTTGGCGAACAAACTGTCAGCCGGTATGCGCTTCTTGAATGCCAACGGTATCAAGACGATGGTGAAAGACCTTGAAAGCACAGGGGTTGACTTCGAGTCCCTCATCGGACCGATGGCGCAGAAGGGTATGAAGGACTTCAGCAAAGTCGTTGTATCGGAGGCTGTTCCCAGCAACACGCATATGATGGAAGCTGCACGGGCTAAGGCTATTGCCGCTGAGGAATCAAAGCTCAGTAACCTGTCGAAGTCTTCCGTGCTGTCTGTCGTAACAGACACATACCAGAACAATCCGAACCTCGTCGCTGAGGTCAGGAAGGTTGGTATGTTGGCTGATGAAGCTGTCAGAGGCAATACGTTCTTCTCGCAGTCATTCGCTGCAGGTGCATCTGCTCCGTTGCGTGCTGCTCAGGAATTCAACGGACGTGTCACTCAGCAAATCCAGCTGAAGGTGAACGCTGTTCTCGAACCTGCAAACGCTGCTACTGCAAAGCTGATGGACCCAGCAAACAAGGGTGACCTCATCAACTATGCGATGGTACGACACTCGTTGCGTGAAGGCTGGGAGGTTCTTCCTGACCCTGCTACGCTGCCGGACGGTACGAGAGCTCTCGTCCTCAATCCGCATAGCAAGTTCAACAAGAAGCATTGGAGAGAACGCTTCGGGGAAGAGATGCCCGAAGAACTGCTCGAAGATAGCATCGACGAACTCGCCCCTGTTTATCTGCCTTCTCCGAATGAGAAAGTTCCGCTGTCGATTTCCGAAAACGCGTTTCAACTCCTCGCCGCTATCAAGCGCGTAGGACACGAAGCGTATGTTGCGGCAAATGCGGTTCGCAGGGCAAACGGGGTTTCCGAGCTGGCGCATCGCGAATGGTGGGTTCCGCCTGCTATGGTCAAACGCTCAGAGAACCTGACGTTCCTTGCGGATGACACAGGCGCTATTCGCTATTCCTTCACCTCGAAGGAAGCTGCCGAGAAAGCCTTGCGCAACAACACTGGTATGCACATCGTTACATACGAAGCGTTGAACGAGTACAAGGCTATTCACGGAGATACCCTGTTCGAGATTGGAAAGTCGATTGACGATATGACGAAGGAAGGAACACGTGCTGGTAAAGCAAATGCCAACATCGTTGACTACTCCACCGCATCGTTGAAAGACGACTTGCACGAGTTGAACAGTTCGTTGCAAGCCTCTGCCCGTCGTTCTATCCTCAGCCTGTTCGAAGACAGCTGGGAAGAAGCGGATATGATGATGAGCGTTGCTGGTGCTACGTCGAAAGAGAACAACGTCTGGACACGATATGCTCGCGGGCTTACAGGCTCCAGCACGTTGATGCCCGGAAGCGTTCTTGGTCGGTTGAATACAACTGCAGAACTCGCGTTCTCAAACGCAGTCCAAGCATTCGTCAATCTCGGAGAAACCCTAGCAACGGGTTACGACAAGGCGAACAGAGCTGCGATGATAAAACGCGATTACGATGCGTACTGCAAAACGATTGGTGCGGAGTACAAACCGTTCTCAACTGCTACGGAGTTCCTCGAGAAGACCATAACAGACAAGAGCGTTTTGTCGAAGTACCTTCCTCGTCATCTGCGCGAAGCTGCCGCTCAGCTCAATATGCTGACCACGCTCGTAACGTATCGTATCTCTCTGCTCAGCACACCGCTGATTAACTTTGCATCTCTCATTGCGACAACCCCTCAGGTTGTTTCGATGGCAAAGCGGATTGACGGTGAGTCGCTGGCTGAGTACAGCGTTCGTACAGGCACGTTCTTCGACAACATCAACGAGAACACAAAAGTCTTCAGCCCGTTCAAGCTGATGACACGCGTGTTCAAAGAGATGTTCACAGAGGAAGGAAAGAAGATATATCGCAAGGCTCGACAGAGCGGCGTTATCTCTCTGACCTCAGAAGAACAAATCGCATCGTTGACCAACATCGACTTGCTCGACAAGCCCAATATGACGAAGGCACTGTCACTCGCCAACAAAGCCTCTATCTTAACGGAAAGGTCGGAAGAGTTCTCGCGCGCACTGTCCTATCATATGGGGTATACGCTGGCGAAGAATGGCTTAGGGTTGACGGACGAGTCTGCAATCGATGGGTTCGCTCGCTGGTTCACGAACAGCAACGTGGGTAACTACCTGCCGCAAAACAAACCGCGCATATTCCAAGGCGCACTTGGTATGCCGCTCGGTCTGTTCACAACCTTTATCCAGAACTACAACGAACGTCTGCTGTGGTTCGTAGAGGAGAAAGGATTGCGTCACGCTGCAGCATCGCTAGCCACGCAAGCCGCGTTGTTCGGCACAAAGAGCCTTCCGGGTTCTGAGATGCTGACGAACATTATGACGCCGGACAGCGACCCCGGGGCACGGTTCGAAGACAAGCTTCGGCTGTCGATGAACCCCGACATCTACCAGTGGATATCACAGGGTACGTTGACAAACCTTCCGAAGATGTTCGGTGCTGACGAAGGCATCGCTCTCTATACGAAAGGTGATGTCAATCCTCGTATTCCGCTTGTCGATGGCATTCAGTCCCTTCCCTCTTTCACTGCATTCAAGGCTATGAAAGATTGGATTGGCGGTATGCTGACAGGGCATCCTATCGACGCAACCGCGCAGTATGCTCCGAACAGGCTGTTACGCTCTGCCACAGAACTCGTTCTTGGTAAATCGTTGGACAGGCAAGGCACTGTTATAAACGACGACCTGCAAACGATAGAAGGCGTGACATCTCGTTTGTTCGGTGTTCGTACGCAGTCTGAACAAGAACTGATGGAAGCCAGCTGGACAACGTCGAATATCCAACGTGAGCAGAATGCTATGATGGATAAGGTACGTGCGAAGATTCGTAGCGCGGCTCGCCACAATTCTCTCAGCAGTACAAAGCTGGCAGAGATTGCTCAGGAAGCCATCAACGCAGGGTATAACCCTCAGGCTCTTGGAAAGCTCATAGCAGAAAACATCGAACGCGGTTTGCACAGCAAGTACAAATTCCAGTTCGAGAAGATGCTCAAGTCCAGCAATCCTGACGAACAGCGCAACGTCATTCGTTTCTTACATAGTATGCTAGCAACTTGGGATACTGTCAAGGAATAGCAGAAAAACAAAAAGGGCGGTACGGGGAACTCAATCCCTATACCGCCCTTTCGTTTGTCTGTAGTGAACCGAAAAAGCTACAGAACAAAACTGTCAAGCCAATTCTCGTAATCACGATTTGTCTTGGCTTTATATTCTTTCTCTTTGTCTTTGTAGATGATTAGCGTTCCTGCTTTGTCGCTGTAGGATTCGTCAATAACCCCTGCGTCTTTTAACTCAGCAAGTGCGCTGGCGAAGTCCGCCGCTCGCAAATCCTTATACAGAATCTTCTGCAAGACGTTACGCTGTACAACACCTGTCGTACGCAGGAAGTCCACCATTCTCTGTTTCGCAACAGCCAACGGCGACATACCATATTCGCCCAACGCATCGGACATAAACACTTCCGTGTGCGAAAGCAAACGATGTGCTTCTACGACATCAAGTGGCATTATGTACTGAGAGCCCCTGCCTGCGCATAGCGCCATCGCTGTCTTTATCAGATGCGTATGCCTTCGTTCCATATAGTGCAGGAAACGAGGGTCGTCAATCTCAACACGCGTACCATACAACTTGTCGAGATACTCAGCCGCTTTCTCATCTTCCTGAAACGGACCGACCATATCATACGCTATCTTCTTAATCCTGCGACTGATTGCATCCGTTGCGTTTTCATCGAACGGCTTCGGACGCGCAATGTTCTTATACTTCTTTGTCGCGTGTACCAAGATGATACGGGACATAAAGCCCTGTCCGACAGCTTCCGGAGGAAACGCCGTTGCGATAGACGTCGGTGTCGTACCACCGATAATGGACATCAATCCGTTTCGTACAGACAGCTGGCTTTCTTTCAGCTGGTAGGAATAGTCCTCTCCGTCCCACATCTTCGCAAGGAACGTAATCAGCTCAAGCGCATTGTGTCCTATGAAAGTATTGAACTCACTCGCAACGGCATACATCGTCGTAAGGTCTTCAGGATGCATCGCGGGTTTTATCTCCGTGTTTAGCATTGCATCTACTGTCGATGCGTTACCCACGCCACGCGATAACATATCCAGCTCTGTCAACTTATCATCGTCTATCATATCCTCCTCAGCCGTCATAGCTCTAATGAGTCCTTGACGCTGTGCACCTGTGTCATCAGGCGCGATACGAACAGACGAGTTCTTCTTCACCAAGTTCGTTGCGATTGATATGGCTGTGGATTTACGGACACCCGGAGGTCCGACCAACAGCACGTACATATTCGGGTAAATCTTTGTGTGCCCAAATGGAAAGTAGCACCTACGTCCTAAACAAGCACTAATGCCCGACAGTATACTCCAGATATGGAACAGTCGCGGGCTTTCTGTATCTTCGACATAGCTAAGATACTGCTTGAGGAACGGGTGTTCCGGCACGAAATCATTGGCATTTGTCATATTCGGTTCTCGGTTCTTTCGGTTCTAAAATAAAAGAGCAGGCAAAGCGTTAACCCTGCCTGCTCCCGCAATTAAGCTCCGTCCTGCAACTGAGCGAACGCAGCTTCAATTTCATAAGCGAGTTTGATACGGTATTCCGCAGGTGCAATATCGAAGCCCGGAGGCGGTGTTACCGCATTTTCCGGAACAACAAATTCTTTGCCTACTTTCTGCACAGCCAAAAACTTGTACAGTTCGGTGAGGTTTGCATCTTTAGTCTTACCGTAAGTCCCCAACGGGGCTTCTTTCAACGTAGCCATATATGACCTCCAAAAACAAGATAGTGTTCGTTGGACTATGCCAGTATATTATAACAACTGGTTAAGTCAACCATAATTTTCTGCGGCTTTCTTCAAACGAGGCTCGTATCTTTTCGTGATTAAAAGCCTCACCGCGTTTATGCCCTACCATTCCTTTCTTCCAGCAAAGCCCTACGTCCGCCTCGACAGGCACAACGAACGTACGACCTTTATAGGTAATAGGCTGTTCCATCACGTCCATCAAGCGGTCGAGCAGTTCAGGTTTGTCCTTAGGGACATAGCCGATAAGACTGTCGTGAACCTGAAGACGAACCTTCAAACCCGCATCGTAGAGTCCTGACTTGTAGAAGTAACGAAGCAAAGCATTGTTGATATTCCCTGCCGTTCCGCCTTGCCCATAGTAGGAAGACAACGAACGACGAGCCCCTGCATCTTTCTCAAGGTTTGCGAATATCTTCAACGTTCTGTCGAAACAACAGGTTGCAAGCCCACCTGCCGCACGAACTTCTTTCCAACGAGTATCGAACGTTTCCTTCAGCTTAGGATACATACGATAGTATTCGTCCAAGAGATACTGCTTGCAGAAGTCTGTACAATCCCGCATATTCCAATCCGTTGTATCAAACCCAAGAGCTTTCGCAGATGCCACCACAGACTTATGACCCATAATCGTGTACAACGTATGCTCAGTCATCTGATAGTTTGCACCGTGAGATGCCTTCTTGGTGTTGGAACGAACGCCGATGATAGGGTCTTCCACCCACGCTTCGTGGTTCTTCTTTCCTTCCATCAACTTATCGTACGGAATTTTGAACAAGAACTCTGCGTGGATACAGTGCGTATCCTTCGGCGATAGAACGGTCTCAATCATTCTTTCGTCCTCGCAGTCAAACGCCACGAAGTACGCATCGGATTGTGAATAGTCCACGTCGAACAGATAGTACCCTTCGGGCGGGATGAAGATATCGCAGATTTCCTTCGGAAGATTCTGCGGGTTTGTTCCTACCCAGAACGGATGGTTGCCGCCCGACGCACGCCCTGTGATTGTTCCTGCCGCATTGAGGTTGTACATATAATAATCGCCAATCCCCAACGAAACGTTCTTACCTTCTTTCTCAATATACTTCGAGTAATTGTTCGCGGGTTTCTTCGTTTCCCAAATCTTCTCAATTATCTTCTCGTATACTGGGTGTTGAAGCATAACAAACTTAAGGGCTTTCTCATCAGTCGACCTATCCTTCCCTCCTGCAACGTGATGCTGTCGCGCTTGCAAGACATCGTACAACAACGATGCTACCTGATTGCTGGAGTTCGGATTGAACTCAGGGTCATCAATCATAATCCGCAGTTCTTTCAACGCGTCTTCCGATTGTTTCTTCCACCGCATACCGTGCAACGAAAGAGCACCCAAGTCCATCTTCAGTCCGTTCATACCCATCGACATAAAGCACATCTGCAAGGGGAACTCGACAGCGTAATTCACTGCCGCCCACTTGTTCGCGCGGTATATCTTAAGAACACCGATGCAAGACATCAACGTGTAATAGCAATCTCGTGCGCAATATGCCCAGTAGGTTTCCTGACCTTCTGCGCTTACAGGTACACCGTGCGATGCCTTACTCGTAGCGGCTTGCTTTTCCTCCGCCGTCCCTTTGATATCGTCCTTCCA
>OHPH01000475.1_pt1 | contig 21546 bp, 10 predicted proteins | sample 1577681 | NCBI WGS metagenome assembly OHPH01 (sample SAMEA3879603, study PRJEB24766) | human gut metagenome | biome: human-associated habitat; feature: feces | place: USA | collected 1985/1987 | reverse complement strand
CCGCCAATTTCTCCATATCCACTTTCCCTTCCGTATTGAAGTGCTTGAAATGCAGATGTCTCATCTGCGCCACCTTTTCCGCCAATGTCATCCTTCCCAGCAAGTCCGCAGTCCTCTCCTCCGGAGACAGCGTCTGGTCCTTGTATGGAGGAAGGGCGGTATGGAGGATGGTATCGGCAAGATGAAGGACATCTTCCTTGTTCACTTCCACAGGATAGGTCTTCCCGTTGTAGACCCAGCCTTTCTCAATGGCGAAATAATCCGGCTCAGAGACATTTTCTCCGGCCAGTTTCTTTTTCAGCCAGCCGTAGAACGCTTCCCAGCGGGGCAGATAATAGTCCCGCAGAAGTCCGCTCCATTCCTTGTTCGCGTAATCGCGGATTCTGGTAGTTCCTATTTCCGGTCCCCAATAAGAGATGAGCATACGGGCATTCTTTTCCGACAATGCCCTGTCGGATGCGGTCGAGCCATAATGCTTGGCCTTGTCCAGCCAACGTCCGACCAGCCAGTCCGGCTGTGTCCCGGCCAGACGGTCCTGAAGTTTCAATAGTTCAATGAATTCGTCTGAAAGCAGCGTAAAAGCGTCCACATCACCGCTTTTGTAGGCCGACATTGAGTTTTCGTATACCTCACGGGCATGATTGGTCAGCACCTGGCGTGCAAGATCGGCAAGGTCATAGCTGAATGTGGCTGAGCCTTTGAACTCCGGTGCTGCGGCAATGAAGTATTCGAGGGCGTGCTTGAGGTCCTCCGGGTCATACTGGAACCGCTTCGGTCCCCATGTGGAAACATTCTTCACATTCATTCCCGGACGCGCACAGAAGATTGATTCAAATGTTCCTTCTCCCTTGATCTTGAAATCGCCGTAGATGGAACGTGTCAGGATATGCCAGGCATTGAGAAGGTCATCATTGTCCTTGCCATACCTGTAACGGATATAGTTGCGGGTATAGTCCTCTACTGACGGTTCTCCTTCTTCCCATGCGGTTTTCATCGCCCAGTCATAGACCACCGGATTTGCATGAATTCCTTCCGGAATTATGCCGATGCCACGGAGCAGGCCTGAACTGAGTTCCAATGCCTGGTGAGGGCCTTTGATGACGATCGGCAACTGGCCGCCCATATCCGTCTTCCCTCCGAAATGGTTCACGGTAGCCCAGATCCACGGCGTGCCGTAGAATTCATGGGTATCGCGCCATGTGGTGCCGCTCTCGCCGAAGAGGTCGATGACCATCGTATGTTCCGGTGACAGTCCGGCGAGAAGTTCTTTCTTCGGATTGCCGCTCCATCCCTGGAGCATCCATACGGAACCTGGCAGGCCGCGCTGCATGGCAGCCTGGATCAGTCGCGCCGTGCGGGTGACATTGACACCGGTCGTATCGCCGCCTTCATGGAAAAGGTCTCCGCCGAGAAACTTGATGTCATCGCCATATTGACGTTTGAGCTCCTTATACCAGCTGTCTGACATCTTCGTGAAAAGAGGATCGTCCGGGAGCAGGACGGAAGGACGACGGAAAACGTGTCCCCACATGCCCTGGTCGGCAATCTTCGCCGTCGGATATTTCCCGGCAAGTGAAGTAGGGACCATTCCCCAGAATCCCTGGAGCACCGGTTCGATTCCCAACTCCTTCATCCTGGCCAGGATACGACGCTGCATATCAGCACGTTCCTCCATCATGGTGCGGCTCATCGGGCCTCCCCAGCCTTGCAGGTTGCCCATCAGCCACCAGGCGGTATAAGCCGGTCCGGCTACAAAGTCTTTCACTTCGGCATCCGTGAAACCGAACTGTCCGAGGACATTGGCCCATACGATTTCGCAGCCGATAGGAGCGAGCATGAGGTTCACGCCCTGAAGCGCCATCCAGTCCAGTTCTCGTTCCCAATCCTTCCAGTCGTAGAACGAATAGGAGTAGTTGTATGTGCAATAATTCAGGGCATATCTGTACCCGAATTTCGAGTTGCGGATGATATGCCCTTCTGTTTCAGGAAGTTTTCCGCCAAGCCCGCTGATATTGTCCCCGTTGTGCGAGAAGCTTTCATGGCAGTACATGTTGAGGTAATAGTTGACTGCCATGGATGCTGCCGTTACAGAAGATGCCGATATCTTCAGCTTTCCGTCCTCGACGTAAAGTTCATAAGTATCAGCATAACCGGAGGCTGCCGGCCGCTCAGAAAATTCCACCCTGCCGACGAGGGAAGGGATACGCCTGGAGACGAGATTTCTGACTCCGACGAAATTGTCAGCAGATGTTGCAACTGCTGTAGACAGGAACAGGATTGCGGCCGCTGTCAGCAGCCTGACGAAATTCTTCATTATTTAAGATTGATGTCTAAAATTACAGGATAATGATCGGACACGGTGTCCAGTCTTTCAAGTGTTTCGCCGAAAAGGAACGACTTTACCACATGCGATTCCTCGAAGTTGATGAAGTCAGTGCCGTTGGCATCGTAGAGGATATAGTCAATGTTCTCGTTCGGCTGTGCCGGAAGCGTCCCTTCGGTAGCACTCTTGATGACGAACTTCTCCTTCAGAATCGGGAACGCGGAAACTTCGTCTTTCCATACAGGAGAATCATTCAGGTCTCCGGCAAGGAATACAGGCTTGATTCCTGCGAACTTGTCTGCTTCATTGACAATGCTCCTGGCGCTTTCCATACGCTTGGCATTATCGGTATCCAGATGGGTGGCGATGAACACGAACTTCTCGAATTCGGCAATGATCAGGATTCTCTTCTCCCCGCCTTCTATCGGAACAGTGGTCACGTTCTTGAAACCGAGTGTTTTCAACACCGATTCCTTGATGAGCAGTCCGGGACCGATCTTGCCGCCGGCATAATCCGCAGCCTGTCCGAAAACCACTTTCCATTTTTCGCCGGTCGCCGTGGCGATGTCATTGAGCAGTTCACGTCTTCCTCTGTCGGACGCATGCCAGTCAAGTTCCTGGATGGAAATCATGTCCGGAGACAATCCCTTGATTACGCGTGCGAAGTTCGCAGTATTCTGCGCCGTGAAGCCGTTTTTCGAAGGATCACCGTTGTTTCCCTTGCAGTAGTATGAGTTGTACGTCATCAGACGGATGGTCTTGTCGGATTTTCTCGGATAAGCATAAGGGCTGGTCGTGTTAGACCCGCTTCCGGAACCGCCGCCGTTACCGCCCTGCCATTGGTTATTTCCGGTTTCAGGCTTGCTGCATGAACCGGAAGCAATCATCGACAAAGCGATGATTGCTGAAAAAAGAATATGCATCTTCATGTTCACTTTTAAGATTAATTCTCGTCCCAATGCGGGTTCTGCTTTACCTTACCGTTGCTGAGCAAAATCTGGGACAGAGGAATAGGATAAAGATAGTCCCTGTCTTCACGCCATTGACGAGGCTCCGTAGCGATGTCATGCACGATCACATTGCCTCCGTTCTCTCCCGTAAGACGGAATTTCTCGCCTATCTTGTAATAGGTCTTGACGCCGTCGATCTCAGGTTTCGCATTGGTGTAAAGGCAGATGTCCATAGCGCTGTTCTTGCCGTCGCCATCCATATCATATACACGATATGTCTCGCCGTCCTTTACAGGAGCGAAGTACATGCCCTCGATTTCATTTTCGAAGCGCTTGCCTTCTTTCCAGCGTACCATATCGTAGTATCTGAAGCCTTCAGCGATAAGTTCGACTGCACGCTCCCTGCGGATTTCCAGGATCACGCCCTTGTTTGCTCCCGTAACATTGGCATAGCCGGTCACAGGGCTTGCGAGATACGGATCCGGATTCAGATTGGCCGCTTCCATGTTCAGGTTCGGCATTCCGACTCTGTCGCGAAGCTTCTTTATCGACTTGTCGATGTCGCTCTGTGTCAATGTTCCCAGTTCAGCCTTGGCTTCGGCAAAGTTAAGATAAACTTCCGCAGAACGGAACAAAATGATGTCATTATATGAATTGTTGTAACCGTCCTGACTTGCATCGCCTACCCACTTGGTGAGGTTATATCCGGTATGTGAGCATGCGAAATCAGGGCCGAGGGTCTCCGTACCGCCGATTCTGGTGTACTTCGGTCCCCTGACGGTCTGTGTCAGACGCGGGTCACGGTTCTGCATCTCCATGTAGAAGCCCATTGTCCCGTAATTCGGCTGGTCGGTGAATCTGGTGCCGTCAGCCATAAGATAGCTGTCAACCATCTTCTTGGTCACGCCCGGCATACCGTAAGTCGTGGAGAGCGCATACATGTTGATGTTGTGGACGATACTCTGTCCCTTGTCGTAATCCCTTGCCAGAATCACTTCTTTCGATGTGGATGTGGCATTTTTCGCGGAGAACAGGTCGCGGTACGGGCTGGAGCCGGTGTTATAGATGTCATACGGACTGCTGGTAATGAACTTTTCCGAAGCATCTGCGCAAGCCTGAAGGAACTCGTCGCCGCCTTCCAGACCATGATATTTGCGGAATGTTCCCTCGAAAAGGCAGATTCTGGATTTCAATGCCAGTGCTGTCCATTTCGTAACATTGTAAACATCAGGGGCCGTAGGCAGGTTGTCAATGGCGAAGTCAATGTCTTCCAGCACTTTCTCCATGACGTATTCACGGGAATCACGTGCCTTGTAGAGAGCCGGATCGGCTGAGCCTACAGGGGTATCATACCATGGCACGTCACCGAAGCGTTTTACTTTCTCGAAATAGAAATATGCCCTGAAGAATCTCGCTACTCCGTCATAATGCGCACGTGCTTTGGCATCCTTGCATCTGTGGGAGTAATAGAGATAGTGGTTTATGTAAGTCAACGGATTCCATGAGCCGGTAGTCCAGCCGCCTCCGTCATTTTCGACGACCCTTGTTCCTGCAACCTCTTTGGAAAGAGTAGTGCAGACGATAAGGTCGGCAGTTTCGGAATAGATGGATTCCGCCGTAGGAAGGTTCTGCTGGTAGAACGTATTGGTGAACGTCCGCAGCTCAGCCTCATTGTTGAAATAATTCTCAGGCGCGAGCTTGTCCTGCGGGAATTCATCCAAATCACAGGAAGTCACTGCAAGTGCACCGAGCAATAATATGTATCTGTATAGTTTCATGATATGTTCACCTATTAGAATGTAATATCAAGACCGAATGAATATGTCTTGGAGAAAGGATATACGCGGCCGTTAGGGTCGGATGTCATCTGCTCCGGATCCAGGTAGTCGCTCTTCAGTTTCGTCCAGGTGGCAAGGTTGTCTCCGCTGAAGTAAACGCGGATCTTGTCTACATGGATTTTCCTGGTAAGGTTTTCCGGAATGGTATATCCCACGGTCACATTCTTGAGCCTCAAGTATGCCAGGTTCTGGAGATAACGGTCATTGACCTGTCCGAGCGAGCCTCCGTCGGCACGGGAATATCCGCGCACCTTAGGGAAATAAGCGTCTGGATTCTCTTCTGACCACACATCCGTCAAGATGGTTTTCGGGATAAATGATGCGTACGGACGTGCATAAGGTCCCCAGAACATCATGTTGTTCGCTCCCGGATAGATGTGCTGGCGTCCGATTCCCTGGAAGAACAGTGCCACGTCGAAGCCATACCATGAGAGATTCGCATTGAAATTATAATGCCATCTCGGACGGGAATTTCCGATGACCCTGAGGTCTCCCGGATTGGAGAGAGTATAGTCGCCCTGGTCTACTTTACCGTTGTCGTCAAGGTCGGCATAGATAAGGTCACCGCCTTTAAGCCCGCAATATTCACCGGTAGCGCCATTGTAGATATGGTTGTTCACCTTGGACTGGTCGACAGGTCTCGCAGCAGCTTCTGCGTCATTCCTGAACAAGCCCTCAATGTGGTATCCCCAGATTTCTCCGATGTCACGTCCCTCAATATAGCTGGACAGCGATTTGTCAGGATTGTCATATCTGGTGATCTTCGCCTTGCTGTCTGCAAGTGAAGCACTTATGCCGTAACGGAAAGGCTTGCGCGCCAAGCTGAAACTGTCATTCCATGCGAGGGTGATTTCATATCCCCTTGTACGGAGGTCACCGGCGTTCATGTTCGGAGAAGCCTGGCCGTATACTCCAGGGAGTTTCTTGCCCGGGATAAGCATGTCCTTCGTATCACGGATATACAGGTCCGTCGTGAATGAAAGTCTGCCTTTCAGGAAAGCGAGGTCCAGACCAAGGTTCTTGGTAATGACGGTCTCCCATGTGAGGTCGCCGGACTGCTGCGCACCGAGACTTGTGATGTAAATCTTCTGTCCGTTCATCAGATATGAGTCGGAAAGGGTCGGGCTCAATGACTGTATGTATGGATAGTTGTCGGCGATGGCCTGGTTGCCCAGAGAACCGACAGACGCACGGATCTTGAAGTTGTTGATGATGTTGTTGTAAGGCTTCATGAATTCTTCCTCGCTCACACGCCATCCGAGCGCGATTGAAGGGAAGAAGCCCCAACGGTCATTTTTCGGGAAACGTGATGTTCCGTCCCAACGCATGTTCGCCTCCACGAGATAACGTCCCTTATAGTCATAATTGATTCGGGAGAAGAAGCCCAGAAGCTGCCATCCGTAATGTCCGCCGCTGGATTCTGCCGTTCCGACACCGAGATTCAAGTCATTGAGAGTTTCACTCTGCAGATCTTTCTTGGCACCATAGAGCGTCTTCGCATCATACGTCTCATGGTTCATACCGACCAGAATCTTGAAGCTGTTGCCTTTGATTTCGTTCTCGTATGTCGTATAGAGGTCGTATGTATAGTGCTGGTTGACCTGTGACCTCTCACGCAGTTTGTCGGCGAAAAAGCCTGTGTTGGCTGTCTTGATCTCAAGATATGCCTCTGAATAAGTCATGTTTGCAGAACGGTATGTCTTCTCCTTCTGGAAACGGTCGTAGCTGAAATTCCCTACGATAGTCCAGCCCTTGGCAGGAGTGAGGATTCCGCCGATCGTGGTGATATACTGGGTCTGCTTGAGCTGCGAGAACATCTTGCCGCCGTTTACGGCTGCGATAAGGCCGTCTGCAGGGGTATTGCTTGAAACGGCATTGGTATAGACATTGCTGCCGTCAGGATTGACCGGAACGAGGAACGGGAGTGCGTGGAACGTGTAGTTCGGAATATTGCCGCCGTCCTCGAAGTCGTAACCAGGTGATTTGTAGTTGGATGTGAACATCCTGGCGGAACCGTTGATCTTAAGCCATGACTTCACCTGGGAGGAGAATTTCATGTTCAATGAATTGGTCTTGTACTTGTCGGTATTCTGCGCATACAGACCGTCCTTCGTATAGTGGTTTCCGCTGATGAGATAATTGAATTTGTCAGTACCGCCGCTGATGCTGAGGTCATGGTTCCATGTAGGCTGGGTAAAATCGAAGAGGTAGTTGTACCAGTCAAAGTTACCGTAGTACATGTATTTTCCGTTTTTCTGGACAACCCAAGGGCGTGCGGAATTTTCCGTCTTGTCATTACGCCTGCGCCAGAGCTCGCGATAGTCTTCACCGTCGTACAATGTGTAAGGGCTTCCGTTATATGAACGGGAGAACTCATCCACGATAAGTGCTGAGTAATAACCGCTTGTAACGAAGTCGGTAGAGGCGGTCGGCTCGGAAAAACTGAATCTGCCGTTATATGAGATATGTGCAGTGCCGTCCTTGCTGCTCTTCGTGGTAATGAGAATCACGCCGAAACCTGCACGGGCACCGTAGATAGCAGCGGAAGCAGCGTCCTTGAGGACTGATACCGACTCCACGTCATTCGGATTCACACGGTCAATGCTTCCCTCGACACCGTCGATAAGGACCAGAGGGGCACCGCTGCCGTTGATGGATGCCACACCACGGATGTTCAAGCCGGTCTCCTGTCCAGGAAGGCCTGAACCATATGTGATGTTGAGGTTCGGGATTGCGCCCTGAAGAGCCTTGCCGAGGTTCGACACCGGGCGGTCCTTGAATTCTTCGGCTGTCACCTGTGACACGGCACCGAGGAGGTTTGCCTTTTTCTGCGAACCGTAACCTACGACTACGAGAGCATCGAGGCTCATGCTGCTTTCCTCCAGGACAATCTTCATCGTGGATTTAGGAGAAAGAGTCTGTGAATTGTAGCCGAGGCAGGAAACGAGAAGCTTGTCGTTCCCGTCTGCCTTGATGCTGAATTTTCCGTCAACGTCAGACACGGTGCTGCGGGAGCCGCTTTCATTGGCCACAACGACACCGATAAGGGGCTCGCCGTTTATGTCGACGATGGTTCCGTTGACAAGCACCTCGCCGGAGTGTCCGGTTACAGCTGTCTTTTTCTTGAACAATACAATCTGCTGAGCCACAATCTTAAAGTCAAGATCCGTGGTGCTGAGCATCTTGCCTACAGCCTGTTCAGCAGGCATCGCCTTCGCTTTCAGCGACACCTTCTGGGTAAAGTCAATGTTTTCGATTTCATAGAAGAAGCGATAATCCGAGGTGTTCTCGATAGTCTTGATCGCTTCCGAAAGTGGAATCTTGTCAAAACTTGCAGTTATGGTCCGCACTGGATTCTGTCCCCAGGAGAAAATCGAGGTCAGCATCAGCAGAACAACTGTCAAGAATGCTTTTGGTTTCATGTTTTATCTGTATTATCTTGTTATTTTTCCAGAGACTTGAACGCTTCCGTCAAGTCTGAATGCATACCCTATAGGAGAGGCCAGAGCCATCAGCGACAGGATTTCGTCCAGTGTTTCATTCCTGAGCGTAAAATTATATTTATAGGCATTGGCAATGTCGTCAGACACGGCGATATTAACATCATACCACCTTGAAAGACAGTCACATACCGCGCCGAGAGTCCAGCCTTTAAATTCAATGGCGTTCTTGGTCCAGCAGTTTTCCTGAAGCACGTCTCCCTGAACGGGTGACAGCGTGCCATCTTGGGAGCACCTGACGATATCCCCAGGTGTCATCATCTGGTAATCCATATTTGTCCTGAGAGCTACGGAACCCTCCTGCAGCGCTACCAGGATATCCCCGGTTTCTTTCTCCGTGCGGACATTGAATTGCGTCCCGTAGACGCAGATTTCGACATTGCCGGATTTGACCACAAAAGATCTGCCCTCATTTTTCGCGACATGGAAATAACCTTCGCCGTCCAGAAGTACTTCACGCTGTCCGGTTTTCTGACTGTTGTCCAATGATATGGTGGATCCGTCCCTGAGGCATATTTCGGTGCCGTCAGAGAGCATCATCCTGGATTTGCCGTTCAGCGGCGTGTATTCCGCAATGCTGAGGTAATCCGATGGTCTGCTGACTGCAGCAAGATATCCCGCCGTCGTAAACAAACCTGCTGCCGCAATGCAAGCCGCTGCCGCCACCCACTTGCTGAAACGTCGTTTAGGCTTTCCTGATTTCGCATTGCCGTCATTCTTTCTGATGGTCAAGTCCTTGACATGTTCCCATGCAGCATCGGCATCGAAATCCATATCTTCTTGTCTGACAGATTCCCACAGGACTGCAAGTTCGTTGTATACTTCCCTGTTAAGAGGAGCCTTATCCAGCCACGCTGTGAGCACGGCATCACTTTCCACATCCGAAATGCCTTTCAGGTTGCGGAGAATCTCATCCCATGGAATTTTTCTGTTTCTTTTCATAATCAACTGTTTACAGCAATATACTTTCTGATTACGCTCAATGCTTTGGTAATTTGAGCTTCTACCGTCTTCGTGGAAATATTCATCTTTTTGGCAATCTCCTTGTGGGACATGTTTCCGAAACGACTGCTTACGAACACCATCCGGCATCGTTCAGGAAGCGAAAGTATGGCTTCCTCGATGAAATGGTTGAGTTCCTGCAATTCAATGGAAGAATCGTCGCATGAAATGAGGTCAGTGATACACTCGTCAATGTTAAGAGACGCCTTGGAATCCCTCAACCAGTTCATGCACCGGTTTCTGACCGCCCGGAAAAGATATGACCCCGGAGACTTCATCCGCCCGAATTTTTCCTTGTTTTCCCAAAGGGAGACGAACAAGTTCATGACAATCTCTTCGGCAGAATCCTTTTCTTTCACGAATAAGGCAGCATATCTGCAAAGCTGGACATAATACCTTCTGAAAAGGATTCCAAAAGCGTCTTCGTCACCCTTTCCAAGCCTTTCCAGAAGGATTTCATCAATACTGTCCAGCCTGTTCATTTCAAATTACTTTGCGCACGCTCCGAGATGCTTGCCCTTACGAGCTTCACCTCTCTGGTCTTTTGCCAGAAGAGTACGGTCTGCCACAGGGACAATGGTATCTTCAGCAATACCTGAGAGCTGCTCTGCCGTAAGTCCTCCGGTAACTGCCGGATTGGATGAGCCTACAAGAGAGATTGTCTTGGTATATCCGCCGTTGTCGGAAAGTTGTCCGAGCATGGATGCAGGATCGAATGCTACCTCGGAAGCAGAGCCGGAGGCATTGTAGAGTTGCTTGCCGACGAGTGTGGTGTTGAATGTAATTCTCTGAGAGCCATCGTTTTCATAGCCTACATCCTCTGAGCCTTCGATGCTTGATGTGTTACCTGCGATGATGGAGTTCCAAACCTTGATTCCGGAAGCATTCTTGCTTACAAGACCGCCGACATTCTTTCCGCTGTTGCCGGTGATAGTGGTGTTGATAATATTCACTTCACCCATGTGGACGGCAACCGCACCCCACTCTGCAGTATTCTTGTTTCCCGTGAATGTGCAATTCACGATTACGCCATGGTCTCCCCAGATTGCATAGAATGCAGAACCGGCGCCCTTACAGGTGTTATTGGTAAATGTGCTTCCATATATATAGAAGTATGACTGGTCTCCGCTTGTCTGGCTCCAGTGTCCGTCAATCATCATGACACCGCCATTGGTAGCAGCTTTATTGCCGTCAAATGAGCTGTCATAGATGAAGAGTCTTGATTTAGTGCTTGAAATTGCTCCGGAAGCACTGGCTGAAACATTGTTGTTCACTGCGCAACGGTTAAGGGTCAATGCTCCGGTCTTGTTGAGGTTCACATGAATGGCACCACCTTCCTTGGCAGCATTGTCACTGATGGTACAATCCTCAAGGGTAACATTGGTATTGCCCTGAACTACGAACGCACCACCGCGTCCGCCTGCGATATTTACGCCATTCACAGAGGTTCCCGGACATCCGTCAGCATTGCCGTCCTGAATCTTGATACCCTTCACCAATACGGATTTGCCTTCTTCGATGGCCGCACCGAATACCATGACATGGAATGCCTTTACGTCATCTGAAAGTTTACCGCTGAATATGGTAGCATTCTTTGCCGGGTCTGCGACCTCACCTTTCGACGGATTTGCAGAATAGCCGCCGATGAGGGAAATGTTCTTGTCAATGAAGAAAGTCTTGTTCTTGGCTTCACCTGCATCAGCACCTTTAAGGGCCGTGGTCGGAACATATGTGCCGGCTGCAAAATGAATTTCTTCTCCCGCAACTGCCTCATCATAAGCATGTTCAAATGTCGTAGCGCTATCCCATGCGAGACCGTCAGCCTCTGCAAGACCGCTGGTCGTAACATAGAATTTCCTCTGGCCGATTTCCTCTACCACACCGGCCTCCTGCTGGATCTTTACGGTTACAGGCTCGGCACCGTCAATGGAGATCGTAACCTCAGCGTCACGCGGAACATCGGTTCTGTTCTTGTCCACCGTGATGGTCATTTCGGTATTGCCGATCGACCATGTAGGAGATACGGTCACGAAATCCTTGTTAGGCTCGGCAAGCCATGGACCGATGGTTTCTACCGTTACCTTGAAAGACTCCTTGGATCTTCCCGGAGCTTCGATTGAAGTTGGTGTGACATTCAATGTCACGATTTCTTCCTTCTCTTTTTCAGATTCGCATGATGCAAAGCTGAATGCAGCTGAAAGGCCGAGAGTCAGGAAAAAGATTTTTCTGAGTTTCATACTTGTCAGTTTTATGTGCTTTAAGTTCTATTTTTAACGTTTCAACAATTGAACACGATAAAGATGCCTTTTCGGGGGCATCACTTAAAGGACACCTAAAACGACTTATCCCCTATCCGGACGACAAGTTTTTTTTCAGATTTTTTCCAGCATCATCCACGCATGGCACGGAGGGCATTCAGGACGGCGATGACGGTCACGCCTACGTCGGCGAATACGGCCTCCCACATGTTGGCAATGCCCAGGGCGGCGAGGAGAAGGAAGAGGAGCTTGACGCCGATTGCGAAGATGATGTTTTGGCGGACAATGCGCATGGTGCGGCGTGCAACTGTCACAGCTTCAGCTACTTTGTGAGGGTTGTCATCCATGAGGACGACATCGGAGGCTTCTATGGCGGCATCACTTCCGGCGGCACCCATTGAAATGCCCACATCGGCAATTTTCAGGACCGGGGCATCATTGATACCGTCACCGACGAAGGCCAGACGCTTGGCAGACGGCTCTGCGGAAAGCAGCGATTCGACATGCTGAACCTTGTCCACAGGAAGAAGACCTGCATAAACCTCATCCACACCTACTTGACCGGCTACGGCATCGGCGGCAGCTTTCCTGTCACCTGTCAACATGACGATTTTCGAAATGCCTTCACGACGGAGATCGGTGACGGCTGACGCGGACTGCGGCTTGACGGTATCCGATATGATGATGTAACCCAGATACTTGCCGTCGGCAGCCACATGGACTATCGTGCCCGGCTGGTCCGTCACGTAAGCATTGACCCCGAAACGGAGCATGAGTTTGTCATTGCCGGCCAGCACGGAACGTCCGCCGACATTGGCACGGATTCCCTCGCCTGCGAAATTCTCGGTCGCGGAGACATTGGCACGGACGATTTCGCGCCCGCAGGCCTTTCTCAGCGCGACAGCGACAGGGTGGTCGGAATAGACCTCGGCTGAGGCCGCAAGTTCCAGCAGATCAGCGGATTCACAGCCATTGAAAGGTACGATGGAGGTCACATTGAAATCGCCTTTCGTGAGCGTGCCGGTCTTGTCGAAGACGACGGTGCCGAGCCGGGACAACGCTTCGAGATAGTTGGAGCCTTTGATCAATATTCCACGTCGCGAGGCGCCGCCGATTCCGGCGAAAAATGTGAGCGGGATGGAGACGACCAATGCGCACGGACATGAGATCACGAGAAATATCAGGGCCCTGTTCAGCCACGTAAGCCATTGGTCGTCAATCAGTGACGGAAGTATGGCAAGCAAAACTGCTGCACCCACGACGGTCGGCGTGTAGTACTTCGCGAAACGGGTGATGAACTTTTCGGTCTTCGCTTTTCCGGTGTCGGCATTTTCGACAAGGTCCAGGATTCGCGCGACGGTGGACTCGCCATAGGTGCCGCTCGTCCGGATTTTCAGCAGGCCCGTCATGTTCAACGAACCGCTAAGTACCTGACTGTCAGTGCCGACTTCACGAGGAAGGCTTTCGCCGGTCAATGCTGCCGTGTCGAGAGAGGATGTTCCGGAAACCACCACGCCGTCCAGCGGAATTTTCTCGCCGGGTTTCACGACAATGATGCTGCCGGCCGGAACCGCATCGGGAGCGACCTGCGTGAAACCGCCGTTGCCGTCGTCCAGGTTCGCGTAGTCCGGGCGGATGTCCATCAATGAGGAAATGGACTTGCGGCTTCTGTCCACGGCAATGTCCTGGAACATTTCGCCGACTTGATAGAAGAGCATAACAGCCACCGCTTCAGGGTATTGCCCGGTAGCGAAGGCACCGATCGTAGCCACAGCCATGAGGAAATTCTCGTCGAAGATTTCGCCATGGAAGATGTTGCGGACGGCATTGAAGACGATGTCGACGCCAATGACCAGATAGGCCGCGGCGTAAAATATTATTTTTACAATGTTTTCGTCTGATTCGAAAAGCCAGGCGCCGGCAAGCATCAGCAGGCTGACAATTATCCGGGCCAATGTGATTTTCTGTTCCTTTTCCATAATTGCACATTCGTTTTACGCTGACAAATGTAGGAAAGGTATTCTGCAACCGGATTGCAAGTTTGGCGATTCTTTATAAATTTGCGATAGTTTCAGTTGGGTTGACAACTTGCGAAGTAAGCGTTAAAAAATAAGTTGGTAAAGATTTGTGAAGTATTTTCGAGGATAGATTTCTTTTCGAAGAAGGAGTGTACTGGGCGTACACGACTGATGAGAAAAGGAATATAGACCGAAAAGACGAGCAAAGATTATCAAGTTATCTTTTAAGGATTGCTTAGTCCTCGGAACTGTGGATTGGGTAAAGTTATACTCAATGAGAAATTTTATTATAACCATTATACTGACACTTTTCAGCGTTTCTGCATCCGCTCAACAGATGGCAGATTCCCTACGAGTGTACTTCCGCCAGGGCTATTCCACCTTCGACCCGAAATACCGCGACAACCAGTCTCAAGTCGATGCATTCATCACCCGGGTCAAGACATTCCAGAGCGAATCCGACGCATTTGTGATTCTTAACGTCACATATAAGGCCGGAGCATCTCCGGAGGGAACATTGGAAATCAACAGGAAAATATCCGGCAAACGAAGCGACAACCTCACAGCATATCTTCGCCGCCACCTCACCTTCGACGACGATGTCCTCCATATAGAAGACGTGGTCGAAGACTGGGCCGGCCTCGGCGAACTCGTGGCGCACTCCGACATTAAATACCGTGACGAGGTCCTGTCGTTGATCTCCTCCGAGCATGATACTCAGACACTTAAACGCGAACTGCAGCAGCTCCATGGAGGCACGGCCTGGCGCTACATGTACTCCAACATGTTCCCGGAACTTCGCGCGTTCAACGTATATATAGAGGTAGGCGTGCGGAACCCCGACCTCGCCGTCCCGACGATTGCCGATACAGACATTGCCGTCGCAGACGACTTCCGGCCCCTCGCAGACTCATTGTCCTTCGGCCCGATGCCGATGCCCGAAACCGCCCCTGATTGGACCCGCAAGCTTCGCATAAAGACCAATGCCATAGGCTGGGCAATGTTCATGTCCAATGTTGCTGTCGAGGTGGACATCACGCGCTACATCTCATTCACTCTCCCGATATATTACTCCGCTCTGGACTATTTCAGCAGGGAATTGAAATTCAGGACTTTCGCAGTGCAGCCCGAGTTCCGCTGGTGGTTCTCCAAGCCGCAGGGACTCTTCGTGGGCGCACATTTCGGGACGGCGTATTTCAACTACGCGACCAAAGGCGACTGGCGAATCCAGACCGGCTATGGCGACCGCCCTCTATGGGGAGGAGGCATTGCCGCAGGCTACAGGATGCCGCTGTCGAAGCGCAACCCTCGCTGGGAGATGGAATTCACCCTCGGCGGAGGCGTCTACGACGTCTGGTACGACCGCTTCTACAATGAAAAGAACGGCCCGAAAGAGGGCTCATATCATACCACATTCGTGGGCATTGACAATGTCTCAGTGACGTTCTCATACAGTTTTGACCTTAAAAAAGTGGGGGGGGTAGATGAGAAACGCATTGAAAATAATGACGGCCTCGCTGGCTGCGATGGCATTGGCCGCCACCTGCGCGGTCCACGAATGGACTTCGACACAGCATTGCCGCAGTTCATTGTCCTGGACCTGAACGACACCCGTGGTTCGAAGGACGGGCGTGACTATCAGATCCGTTACGTCGTCGAGGCGTACCGCAAGCTGGGCGACAATTCGTTCGCGGAGACCCCTTACGGACGCTACATCTTCACGAAGGACGACATCTCCGACCTTAACAACGAAGTGACCCTCCGCATTGACGAAGGCACATATGACTTTTACGTCTGGACGGATTTCGTGGACAAGGATTCTGATGCGGATTTCTTCTACAATACGCAGAATTTCAGACAGATACGTCTCCAGGGCGAGCATGAGGGAAACAATGATTTCCGTGATGCTTTCGTGGGTCACAAGGAATTGACCGTGGAGCGTTTCGGGGCCTCTGTCCCGCCTGTGAGCGGCACCGTGGACATGGCGCGTCCTCTGGCGAAGTTCGAGTTCATCACGACCGACCTCCAGGAGTTCATCACCAAGGTCATCACGGACATGAGAAAGAAGGAAAACGGTTCTGAAACTTCATCTGCATCCGCTGGGGAGTCAGCTGCAGACAGCGACGACCCTGACCCCGCGGTCGGCGGAACCAAGGGCGACGGTGACAGCAAATCGCCGATAGTCGACCTGAAGAAGTACAACGTAGTCTTCTACTACACCGGCTACATGCCGTCGACGTTCAACATGCGAGACAACAAGCCGTGCGACTCCAGCACCGGCGTCTCATTTACTTCTGATATTACATTGCTGGATGAGCACAATGCCCGTCTGGGCTTCGATTACGTGATGGTGAACGGTCGCGAGTCCAGCGTCATGGTAGCCGTAGGCCTCTTCGACGAGGAAGGTGTCCGTCTCTCCATGACCAATCCGATAGAGGTCCCTCTCAAACGAAGCATGCTCACCACCGTAAAAGGCAGTTTCCTAATGCAGGATACCGGAGGCGGCGTGGCGATTGACCCAGGTTTTGACGGGGAATATAATATCATAATACGTTGACAAATAATATTTTAAAACACATAAAACTATGAACAAAAAATTATTGAAATCTTTCGCAGCCGCCGCAATGTCGGTTCTTGCGATAGCCTGCGCAAAAGAGCAGGTCGGCCCAGTGGATGGTGAAATTTGTGAAGCGACATTTGATGTCGCTGTGCCAGGAGGGATCAGCACAAAGACTATAGCCGATGGTACTACTGCAAAAGAGCTTTGGTATCAAGTATTTGACAAGGATGGAAATGTTATTGCGGGCTTAGGCAAGACAAAACATGAGTCGCTGCTTTCAGATAGGCAAACATCCGTATCTATGCAACTTGTGAAGGATCAAACTTACAATATTGTCTTTTGGGCACAGTCTGAGGGGCAGGCATGCTATAAGTTTGATGATTTGAGCCAAATTACGGTTGATTATGCCGCTGCGAAAGCAAACGAGGAGTCCCGTGATGCTTTCCTTGCAGTGAAGAACATTACTGTGAATGGACCTATAAATGAGACAGTAGTGATGAAACGTCCATTTGCTCAGCTTAATATAGGAACCGCAGATGCCGCAATCGCTGCGAAAGCGGGAGTTGTAATCAAGACTTCAAAGGTCGAGATGAAGGGACTTCCGAATGTCCTCAATACGATTAAAGGTACGACGGATGGTTCAGTAGATGTGACATTCGCAGATAATGCCGTTCCATCTACAGAGGTTCTTTCTGTCAATGGTAAGGAATACACTTATCTGGCAATGAATTACATCCTTGCTCCGGCAGAAGGCAAGGAAATATCAGATGTGAAGGCTACTTTCACGGCAGAAGGTAAAGATCCTGTATCACTGTCAGCATTCAGCGTGCCATTCCAGAGAAATTATCGTACCAATATTATCGGTAACATACTGACTAACTCTGCAGACTTCAATGTCATTGTAGTTCCTGATTTTGAGGATGGAGATAAGGTCTATGACTTGGATAATATCAATTCTGCTGGTGCTCTTGCGGCCCTTTTTGCAAATGGAGGTAGCGGTACATTGTCTGCTGATATTGAAATGGGAAGATTTGTGGTTCCCGAAGGTAAAAATGTTGTATTGGAGCTTAATGGAAAAACGGTTACTCTAAAAGGTGATAGCAGGGGGTTTGGATCGAAGATTTCCGGAAATGTAACAATTAAAGGCGATGGCTATTTCGGGGATTCGACCGGAGAGTCAGTTGGATATTTGTTCGACCTATATGGCTCAGCAGTTCTTAATGTTGAAGGTAATGCTACATATCAGTGTGGGTTAAGTTGTGTCCAGATGTCTGATAATTCCACAGTCAATATTTCGGGCGGTAAGTGGATAGGTGGTTCTTATAGTGGAAAATATTGGACAATAAATAAGATAGATGCTGACAAAGCAACCATTAGTGTGAATATAACGGGAGGTGAATTCTATAAATTTAATCCTGCGGAGGCTCTCATAGAGAATCCAGTAGAAAATTGGGTTGTTGATGGTTATAAATCAACTCTTGTTGGAGACTACTATGTCGTAACCAAAGAGGATGTTACTCCGGTTGCTGACCAGGAAGGAATGAACACTGCGATTTCAGGAGAAGGTACATCTAAAGATAAGCCTATAACAGTGGAATTGCCATCGAATACTACATTCACCCTTGATAATGGCATTGCAAATGAGGGAGATAAAAGCCGTAATATTACCTTTGTTGGCGATGGTACCCAGAACTTTGATATAGTTACTAAAGCTAAAGAAGCTGAAGGAGGCATGCTCAACTATCAGCGCGGATCTTCGTTTACTTTCAAAAATCTTAAGATTAAGTCAGGAGAAGGAAATTTTGATGGCATTGTATGCAGTGAACTAGTTTTTGAAAATTGTTCAATTACAGGAGCTCTAACTTTCTATGGTAAAGTTACTTTCATGAACTGCATCTTTGAGAATACGATGGCGAATCAGTACTCTATTAGGACATGGGGAGGAACTGATGTGAAGTTTGATAAGTGTACATTTAATACCAATGGTAAGGCCATACTTCTTTATGGTCAGGCAACAGAAGCAAAACCGACGAATCTTATAGTTACGAATTGCACATTGAATGATAGAAAGAATGGTGCAGCTGGTAAGGCAGCCATTGAGATTGGAAATGACTACAACGCTACTTATAATCTTACTATTTCGGATTGTGTGATTAATGGCTTTGCAGAAGGAAAGAATACCGGTTCCAAGACGTGGGCAAATAAGAATAGTATGGATGCTGCGCATCTTTCAGTTACCATTGATAGGGTTAAGATTCAGTAGTCGTAAGAAAACTCCTGAATATCATTGGAATTAACAAAAATTAACCAAAATGAAAACATTAAAATATTTAGCAGCTGCTGCATTGACACTACTTGCAGTCAGCTGTAACAAGGAACAGGTGGCGGAAGTCCCTGACGGACAAATGGTTGACGTTACATTCACGGCGGCATTGCCGGGTGAAATGGCTACCAAGGCCATTGGTGACGGTCAGACCGCCAAGACGCTCCATGTGTCAGTTTATGAGAACGACGATGCGAAAACCAAGCTCGACCTCGACAAGACTGCCACATTCACAGATCTGAAAACACAGGTGACATTCAGCCTCGTGAAAGGCAAGACCTACAACTTCGTGTTCTGGGCACAGGCAGCCGAAGGTGCGCCTTACGACGTCACCGACTTGAAGAACATCAAGATTTCTTACGAAGGAGCTGAAGCCAACGACGAGAAACGCGACGCATTCTATGCCACCCGCAAAGAGCTGAAAGTCAATGGAGCATTGACGGAAACCATTAAACTTTACCGTCCGTTCGCGCAGGTGAACTTCGGTACTGCTGACTATGACGCAGCTGTTGCCGCAGGCGTGGAACCGGTCAAAAGCGTATTCACGGCAACCGATGTGGCTACAGTATTTGACACTTTCGAAGCAGAAGGTAAAGAAGCCAAAGATGTAGTCACTTTCACCGAATCTGCACTTCCTGGCGAAACGCTCGTCACCAAGGCCGGCGACTATAAGTGGATGACAATGAACTACATCCTTCCGATGGGTAAGCAGGACGCGAAACACATTTCCAATGTTACCGCAGAGTTTATTCCTGAAACCGGTATAACCGTCAAAGCATCCTCGCCTCAGACTCCGGTTCAGAACAACTACCGCACCAACATTCTCGGCAACCTTCTCACCTCGCAGGTAATCTTCAATATTGAAATCGTCCCTATTTTCAATGAACCTGACAATGACATTGATATAGTCAACATCAAGAACGTGGAGTCGCTCAAGGCCCTCTTCGCCACCGGCGGCTCAGCTACATTGTCAGAGGACCTTGTTGTGAATGAGCCTATCTCAGTTGCAACAGGCGCAGAAGTCACACTCGACCTTAATGGCAAGACAGTTACCAATACTGAAGATCTTTGGGATGAAGCAACTGAAAAATATTCTATTTTTGAAGTTGCTGGAGGAGCATTGACTCTTAAAGGTGATGGAACTGTAAAGGCAAAAGAAAATGATTGCTATGCCCTTCTTGTTTCAGATGGTGGTCATCTGATAATAGAGGATGGTACTTATGTCGGAAATATAGATGCTTTGCATGTGTATGAAGGTCTTGCCGAAATTAAAGGAGGCTCATACTCGATACAGCAGTTGTGCCCATTGACTGGACATGGCCCATATGATTTTGTGCTTAATTGCAAGAACGAAAACTATGCGGCAGGAAAAGCAAATATCATTGTGACTGGCGGTTCTTTCCAGGGTTTTGATCCTGCAAATGCAAAATCTGATGATGCTGCTTCTTATCTCGCTCCTGGCTACATTTCAGTGGAGACTAATGGCGTATGGACTGTTGTACGTGGTGATAAGCCAGTGGCTATGACTGCCGCAGAACTTCAGGCGTACATCACGGCATTTACGGTCGCAGATTCTGGCGACAATGTCATAAAAATAGGCAAGGATATTGTCCTTAAGGAAGGTGAAACCTGGGTTCCTGCAACCATAGACGGATATCATGGGGCTGGTGTAATAACTGTTCTCGGCAATGGCCATACCATTTCTGGCTTGAATGCACCTCTGTTTGCTGGCGGATTCGCAGGTAATTCAGGAATCATTGTCAAGGATCTTACATTGGATGGTGTTAAGATTAACGATGCTGCCAGCGGTCAGGGTATTGGCGCATTTGTCTGCAATGTAGATAGCATGCCTACGATTGAACTTGATAATTGTCATCTTACAAATTCGGAAATCATTTCCACTGGCGGTGCACGTGTAGGTGGTCTAATCGGTTGGACCTCAGGTTATAATAAACCTAATGATGGACCGGTTGACACATATATCAAGATTACCAAATGTTCAGTAGAGGGCTGTACAATTTCAGCTAAAGGTTCAGTAGGTGGTATTATCGGCCATGCCGGCTGTAACCCTGCAACCTACCACACCATCTCTGACTGTTCAGTAAAGAATTGCGTTCTCACATCCACTGACGATGGTGGTTGGCGAGTAGGTGTAGTAGTCGGTACTGCAAATGTGGGCAAGTTGACAATCAATAACATCACCGAGTCCGGAAACACCATAACCCAGACCGGCAAGACCGCTCCTGAACACAGCAATCTCTACGGCAGATTCGTTCCTGGAACTACCGGTGAACTAGTCATTGACGGCGTTGCCCAGTAGACGTCCCGAATTGCCTTTCAGACAGTCCGCAATTAATATAACGGACATTGAACAATAACACCCAAGCGAGGACCATGCAATTCCGCAGCGCCCTCGCTTTCGTTTGTTACCTCTGTTGTCTCCGCTTATGTCTGTTATCTCTGTTATCTCTGTTACGTCCGCATTCTACTCGCCCCATTTCATTGTCCCTTTTCTCTGTTATCTCTATTGACCCTTTTTTTCTGTTTGCTCGGAGTCCTCTTTTGTTCTGTTTTTCTGATTTCACTCATTTACTCTGTTACCTCTGTTTTTTTTGAATTTCACTGTTTTCCCTGCGTCCTCTGTCTCTCTGCTTTCTCTCTTTACTCTGTTTTCTCTCCGCTTTTCCTATTTCCCCAGACCCTCCCGTGCGCGCTAAAACGTTTTTCACTCACAACAAGCCGAAAATGATGTGACCCCCAAAGATTGGACGGTT
>OHPH01000474.1_pt1 | contig 21579 bp, 13 predicted proteins | sample 1577681 | NCBI WGS metagenome assembly OHPH01 (sample SAMEA3879603, study PRJEB24766) | human gut metagenome | biome: human-associated habitat; feature: feces | place: USA | collected 1985/1987 | reverse complement strand
GCGAAGTGGTGGATGTGGACGATACGACGATGAACGTACTGTTTGTCATCGAAAAGGAAGGAGAGGAACTGCTGCTTCCGGCGCATGAGGAGTTTATTCTGGATATAGACAGGGCACAGAAGGTGATGACCGTGGATATCCCCGACGGATTGTTGGACTAAAAAACTGGCAGGTATGAAAAAGAAAGGTCGTAAGGCATTTTGGAAGAACATCAAGTTTAAATATAAACTGACGGTAATCAATGAAAACACCTTGGAGGAGGTGGTCGGCATTCATGTGTCGAAGCTGAACGGCTTTTCCGTGCTGCTGGCTGCATGTACGGTAATCTTTCTTTTGGCTGCCATCATTTTGGTTTTTACGCCCCTGCGGAACTACTTGCCGGGGTATATGAACAGTGAGGTTCGTTCGCAGGTGGTGACCAATGCCTTGAAAGCGGATTCGCTGGCAGAGGCGCTCGACCGTCAGAACCGGTACATCATGAACATTCAGGATATTTTCAGCGGGAAGGTCAACGTGGATACGGTGCAGTCTATCGATTCGCTGACCACCATCCGCACGAATGAACTGATGAACCGTTCGAAGGAGGAGGACGATTTCCGCCGGAAATATGAGGCACGGCAGAAAGCTGAATCGGCTGCCGAAGAAGACCATAAGTTGCCCGATTTGCTGTTCTTCCGTCCCACCAAGGGTATCGTGATGAAGGATTTTGCGCCGTCGCGTCAGCATTACGGGGTGGATATGGCAGCTGCCATGGACGAGAGTATCGTGGCTGTCATGGACGGCAAGGTGATGACGGTGGTGCAGACAGCCGACAAGGGCTTCCTGATTCAGATTCAGCATGAACAGAATTTTATTTCCATCTATAAGCATTGCGGTACGCCGAGGAAGAAGGAAGGCGACCGCGTAAAAGGAGGAGAAGTTATCGCATTGGCCGGAACGGAGGACGAAGGCAAACATGTGTCATACGTGCATTTTGAGCTGTGGCACGAGGGAACTCCGATTGATCCGGCAAAATATGTTGTATTTTAAAGTTATGAAAAAACAGATTGCCATATTAGGTTCTACCGGGTCTATCGGTACGCAGGCTCTTCAGGTCATTGGGGAGCATCCGGATTTGTATGAGGTATATGCGCTTACGGCCAACAACAAGGTGGAATTGCTGGCTGAACAGGCACGCAAGTTCCATCCGGAAGTGGTGGTGATTGCGAATGAGGACAAATATGCGGCGCTGAAGGAAGCGCTGGCCGACGAGCCGGTGAAGGTGTATGCCGGAGCCGAGGCGTTGTGTCAGGTGGTCGAGTCGCAGCCTATCGACATCGTATTGACGGCCATGGTGGGGTATGCGGGGCTGAAACCGACCATCAATGCCATCAAGGCGGGTAAGGTCATCGCTTTAGCCAATAAGGAAACGCTGGTGGTGGCGGGGGAACTGATTACCGGACTGGCCCAGCAGTATAAGGCACCGATTTTGCCGGTGGATTCTGAACATTCAGCCATTTTCCAGTGTTTGGAAATTAACAATCCCGTACACAAGGTGATTCTGACTGCCTCGGGAGGTCCGTTCCGTACGTTTACCATGGAGCAGTTGCAGACAGTGACCAAGGAGCAGGCCCTGAAGCATCCCAACTGGTCGATGGGGGCGAAAATCACGATTGACTCCGCTTCCATGATGAACAAGGGGTTTGAGGTGATTGAGGCCAAATGGCTGTTTGGGGTGACTCCTGCGCAGATTGAGGTGGTGGTGCATCCGCAGTCGGTGATTCATTCCATGGTGGAATTTGAAGACGGGGCGGTGAAAGCCCAGCTGGGTGTGCCCGACATGCGTCTGCCCATCCAGTATGCGTTCTCGTATCCGAAGCGGGAGCATCTTTCGGGCGAGCGGCTGGATTTCGCCAAATACAATACATTGACTTTCGAAAAGCCGGACACGCAGCGTTTCCGCAATCTGGCACTGGCTTACGAGGCTTTGCATCAGGGAGGAAACATGCCTTGCATCGTGAATGCGGCCAATGAGGTGGTGGTGGCTGCTTTCCTGAAAGACCAGATTTCGTTCTTGGGAATGAGCGACGTGATTGAGAAGGCAATGACTCGCGTGCCTTTCATTCAGACACCTACCTACGGCGATTATGTGGCTACTGATGCCGAAACCCGTCGCATTGCCGCGGAACTGGTGATTAACGGAATGAGATAAGAAGTGTAATCAGATAAATTAAGTAAGAAGTTAAGTAGAAATGGAAACATTTTTGATTCGTGCCCTTCAGTTGATTCTCAGCTTGTCGTTGCTGGTGATTATTCACGAGGGGGGACATTTTTTCTTCGCCCGCCTGTTCAAGATTCGGGTGGAGAAGTTTTATATATTCTTTGACCCTTGGTTCTCGCTGTTTAAATACAAGCCGAAGAACAGTGACACGGAATACGGGGTGGGATGGCTGCCGCTAGGCGGATATTGCAAGATTTCGGGAATGATTGACGAGTCGATGGATACCGAACAGATGAAACAGCCGGCCCAGCCGTGGGAGTTCCGTTCCAAACCGGCGTGGCAGCGTCTGCTGGTCATGGTGGGAGGGGTTTTGATGAATTTCCTGCTGGCTTTGTTCATCTATTCCATGATTCTCTTCACGTGGGGCGACCGTTATACGGCTTTGAGTGACATGACTCTGGGAATGAAGTTCAACGAGCACGCGCAGGAAATCGGGTTCCGCGACGGAGATATCCTGAAGAGTGCCGACGGCAAGGAACTGACCCGTTTCAATATGGACATGATTCGCAGCATTGTGGAGGCCCGTGAGGTTACTGTGTTGCGGGAGGGACAGGAAAAGAAAATCTTGTTGCCGGAACTGAGCCTGCTGGACGTGGCGAAGGAAGACCCGATGTTTGTGGATGTGTTCTATCCGAATGTGGTCGATTCAGTATTGCCGGGGGGAGGTTTCGCCAAGGCAGGTGTCCAGAAAGGAGACTCCTTGCTGGCATTCGACGGGAAACCGATGACTTCCTGGAATGAGTTCCTGGACAATATGGCAGATTTGAAGGCGAAAGCCGAATTGGATAAAAAGACATCGGCTGAGTTTACGTTGGTATATTCACGTGCCGGCGTGCGGGATACAGTTAAAGTCTTGACTGACGATAAGTTTAAGGTAGCAGCCATGGGAGGTTTGGTAGATTACAAACAACGTACGTTGACTTATGGATTCTTTGAATCCTTCCCGGCAGGAGTTACTTTAGGAGTAAATACCTTGAAAGGCTATGTGAACGACATGAAATATGTATTCACGAAAGAGGGCGCCAAGAGTGTGGGAGGTTTTGCCACCATTGGAAGCATCTTCCCGAAAGTATGGGACTGGCAGCGTTTCTGGGAAATGACGGCCTTCTTGTCCATTATTCTGGCCTTTATGAACATTCTGCCGATACCGGCACTCGACGGTGGCCATGTCTTGTTCTTGCTGTACGAGATTATCGCCCGCCGGAAGCCGAGTGACAAATTCTTGGAATATGCACAGATGGTGGGAATGTTCCTGCTGTTCGGCTTGCTTATCTGGGCCAACTTCAACGATGTGTTGAGGTTCTTGTTTTAGCGAAAGTTTCAAATGAAATAAAGACACAAGGGCACGGAGAAAGGTTTCTCTGTTCTTTGTGTCTTTTTTGTGTAATCCATCTAATAGAATAAAAGGAATGAGGAAGAAAATCCTATTGGCCGCTATCTTGTGTGGCGGCTTTTGCCTGACGGCAATTTCGGGCGGGGAAGCGGAAGGACGTCTGCCCGGTTATCTCCAGGCGGAAAAGTTTACCAAGAGTAAACTCGACAAGATGTTGTTTTCCACCATGGTCGACCCGCACTGGTTCCAGCAGGGAACGAATTTCTGGTTTGAGTATAAGACCAGCGAAGGAAAGTTCTGGTATGTGGTCAATCCCACTGCCAAACGCAAGGACTTGTTGTTCGACCGGGACCGTCTGGCTTCGCAGTTGACGGAGATTGTGCAGGACCCCTTCGAGGCACATCAGTTGCCTATTGCCGATTTGAAGGCGGGAGAAGACGGACGTACCTTTACGTTCAAGGTGGTGTCAAAAGCTGACTCTACGTTCTATTTCTCGTACGACTATCCCACTCAGAAGCTGACATACCTGAAGGACAAGGAGAAAGAACCGGAGGAAGTGGACTGGGCTTCCGTATCGCCGGACGGACAGCGGGTGATTTATGCCAAGGATTGCGATTTGTATTATATGAGCATTGCCGATTACCGGAAGGCCCGGAAGAACGAGAAAGACAGTACCATTGTGGAGGTACGCCTGACGAGTGACGGAACGCCGGATTTCGGGTATGGCATTCCTTACAGTACGCTGAACACGGATACGTTGTGTAATGGCAAACGCCGGGGTGCGTGGGGATACTGGTCGCCCGACTCCAAGTATTTTGCCACTATCATTGCAGACCAGAGGAATGTGAAACCGTTGTGGGTCATCAATTCCATTGCGGAGCCGCGTCCTACCCTGGAGACCTATAAGTATGAGATGCCGGGAGAAACCGGTATGCCGGAATATCATCTGTATTTGTTCGATGTGCAGGCGGGTACGCGGAAAGAAATCCGTACGGCAGCCTGGAAAAATCAGTCGATTGACTTGGAAGGAAAGCCGCTGGAACAGAAACAGCGTGACAAGGAACTGATACCGCGTATCTGGCAGGGCGACAACCATCGTTTCTTCCTGACCCGCAGCAGTCGTGACTTGCACCGCATTGATGTATGTACCTATACTTTGGGAGAAGATTCTATTGTGCCGGTGGTAAAGGAACGGATGAATACTTATCAGGAAACCCGCCCTATCCATGTGTTGAACGGAGGAAAAGAGTTTATCCAGTGGAGTGAACGTGACGGTTGGGCACACCTTTATTTATACGATGACAAAGGAAACCTGAAGAACCGCATTACGGAAGGTCCTTGGCACGTGGAACGTGTGGTGAAGGTGGACGAGGCTACCCGTACCGTATATTTTGTAGCCAACGGACGCGAGAAAGGCGAGAATCCGTATTACGAGCATTTCTACAAGGTCAATGTGAACGGCAGCGGATTGAAGCAGCTGACGCACGGGGAGTTCTTCCACGATGTGGAGATGGACGATGAGGCCCGTTTCTTCGTGGACAATTATTCACGGGCCAATACCATCCCTTGTGCGGACCTGCTGGACCGTAATGGCAACAAGGTGATGACCATACAGGAAAGCGACTTTTCTTCTTTGAAAGCAGCCGGTTACCAGTTCCCGGAACCGTTTAAGGTAAAGGCAGCCGACGGAGTGACCGATTTGTACGGCATAATGTACAAGCCGTTTGATTTCGATTCTACCAAGGTTTATCCGATTATTGACTATGTCTATCCGGGTCCGCAGGTAGAAGCTGTGGATTATCCGTTCCGACGGATGAGTGTGCGTACTGACCGCCTGGCACAGGCCGGATTTATCGTGATTACCGTCGGACAGCGTGGCGGTCACCCCAGCCGTTCCAAGTGGTATCACAACTACGGTTACGGCAATATGCGTGATTATCCGTTGGCCGACCATAAGGCGGCTGTGGAGCAGCTGGCAGCGCGTTATCCTTTCATCGATATCACGCGGGTAGGTATCCACGGACATTCCGGAGGCGGATTCATGTCGACTGCGGCCATCTGTCAGTATCCGGACTTCTACAAGGCTGCCGTATCGTGTGCGGGTAATCATGACAACCGTATCTACAACCGCTGGTGGAGCGAGACCCATCACGGTGTGAAGGAAGAAGTCTCAGAGAAGGGAGATACGACGTTTGCCTATAAGATTGCCACCAATCCGGAAATCGTGAAACAGTTGAAGGGCCATCTGATGCTGGTACATGGAGACATTGACAACAATGTACATCCGGGAAACACCATTCGTGTGGTCAATGCCCTGATTCGGGCCAACAAACGTTTTGACATGCTGATTCTGCCGGGCCAGCGTCACGGTTTCGGTGACATGGATGAATATTTCTACTGGCGCATGGTGGATTTCTTCTCGAAATACCTGAAAGGAAAGCAGGAGGATTCGGTAGATATTCCGCAACGATAACGAATCAGTCAATTGGATTTATACAGCGGAATGGCTTTGACAGTCGTTCCGCTGTTTTTTGCGGATACTTCTATATTTTATGTGAATGGAGTAAAGAATAAAGTCTTCTTTTTATTCAGGCTTGCTAAAATTTATGCTTAATCAACGAATCCCTCAGGTTTTTACGTTGAGTCATGAAAATCGGGGGGTAGGGTGAAGCGTTGTTGCTATGAGGGATGGAAGTGAGTGTTTGTTCTTCCAATAGCTGACGTATGGGCACAAAAAAAGCGAGAGCTCATCAGAACCTCCGCTGCCTTCCTAAAGAACCCCCATTTAAGGGTTCTTTTCATCTTCTTAATTTTTGTGTCTTTGTTATCCTTTTTACTTTTTCTTTTTACCAGAAGATATTCCAATACCTTCTCAAACCTTATTCCTGAAAACTTTTACCTTTAAAATCTAATACCTTGTACTTAGTAAATAATCTAATACCTTAATAGTCTAGCTAATACCTTAAATAAATTGCTTTTTACCTTTTTAGTCTCTCTAATACCTTTATATTTCTTTTTCTTTTTACCTATCGGTTTCACAACCACATTGCAAAGGTAAATCTTTTTTTATTGACTGCAAGAAGTAGTACATTCTTTTTTTAATAAATAGTTGTTTTCATGATATAAATCAAGAAATGGCTTATTGAGGGCTTTGTGTGCGAAAACGAAGCTCCGTGTACGAAAACGGTTGATTTCGTGTGCGGAAACGGAAGGAAAATAGGTGGAAAATGACAAAATGAATGCCGCATTTTTAGTTGCGAATTTGTGAACTAAAAATACGGCATGTGTCAAAAACGCGGTAAATTCTTATTTCAGTTTAAGAATCCGTTGGTTGCTGCTTCCGCAGAAATCCAGAAAGGGGGAATAGAGCGACTCGATGAAAGGACCGTCCACCAGCACATGAATGTAGGGGAGGAGTTCTTTGCGTTCCGGGTCCTGAAGGAGCTGTTCGTAGGTGTAGCCCGTATAGCACCAGATGTGCATTCCCGTGCGCTGGCTGATGGCTTTCAGTACCGGGAGAAACTCTTTCGGGTTATAGAAGGGGTCTCCTCCTGAGAAGGTCACTCCGTCGAGTAACGGATTGGCATTGATTTCCTGAATCATTTGCTCCAGTACTTCCGGTGTGAGCGGTTTACCGGCCCGAGGGTTCCAGGATTCCGGGTTGTGGCAGCCCTTGCAACGGTGGCTGCATCCGGCCAGGTAGATGGAGTACCGGATGCCCTCTCCGTCGACAATGGTTTCTGGATACGTGTATAAATAATGTAACATCACTCGTAAAAAGGGTTATGCATGCTTTACACGGTCACGTTCTTCGGCTCGCTTGGCCGAGTTCCAGCTGTTTAGGTCGCCTGTCAGGTAGCCGGTGATGCGGCGCATACGCAGGATATTCTCTCCGTTGCACACCGGGCAGCGGCTGTAGATGACTCCTTTGTAACCGCAGTCGTGGCAGGTGTCTACCGGATGGTTGATGGAGCCGTAGCCAATCTGTTCGTCGTGCATCACCTTGACAATCTTGGCGATGGCCTTCACGTTCTTCTGCGCTTCTCCGTCCAGTTCCACATAGGTGATGTGGCCGCCTCTGGTCAAGGCATGGAAAGGAGCTTCCCGCTTGATTTTCTCTACAATCGTAATCGGCTCCTTCACGTCCACATGGAACGAATTGACATAGTAGTCGCGGTCGTTCACTCCTTCGATGAGGCCGTATTTTCGTTTGTCCATCCGGGTGAAACGGCCGGAAAGTCCTTCCGCAGGGGTAGCCAGCACGGAATAGTTCAAACCGTATTTCTGCTTATAAGCCTCCGCTACTTTGTTCATTTCTTCCACGGCCGCATAGAGCGTTTCCCAGGCTTTCGGGTTATGCCCGTGCCCTTGTCCGTAGAGTGCCACCATGGCGTTGTGCCCTCCGATGAAGCCGATACCCAGGGTACCTTGGTTCAGCACGTCGCCCACTTCTTCATTCGGGTGAAGCTGTCCGCCGCCTTTCCATACGTTGTTGCCCATCATGAACGGGAACTGCCGGGCGAGGGCCGTACGCTGGTATTGATAGCGGGCATAAAGCTGATCAGCTACCAAGGTGGCTGTTTCATGTACCGACTCTATAAATATTTCTTTAGCTTTCAACTCGATGGCATCTTGGTTGCGCTTGTCTTCGATGATGCTTTCTGCCTTGATACGGGCTTCAATAGCGAGACGGGGCATGTTTAAAGTAGTGAATGAAAGATTGCCGCGTCCTAATGAAGACTTTTCTCCGGCCACATTTTCAAAAACACGGGTACGGCAACCCATTGTTGCCAATTCGTAAATGTAACGCTGCGGATCGTCGGCTTTCCATTTCTCGTTCTTGTTGAAAGGTGTGTCGAGGAACATGAAGTTCGGGAACAAAGCCTTGGCCGTGGTGCGGCAAGCCTGCAGGAAGAGGTCAAAGTTCGGACATTCGAAGGTTACCTTTCCTTCAAGGGCCGCTTCAAAGTCCTGCATGGCCAGCTGGTAATCGGCATCGGAATAGGTCACTCCATCCTTAATCTTGAAAATCTGGATGGGGAACACGGGCACCTCTCCGTGGTTGCCCAAGCCTTCGATGGTGGCTTTCAGCAATTCCTGAATGACCATTCTTCCCTCAGCCGAGGTGTCGGTACCGTAATTGATGGAACTGAAAACCACCTGGTTTCCTCCGCGGGAATGCATGGTATTCAGGTTGTGGATGAAGCCTTCCATGGCCTGGTGTGTGTCTTTGCGGGTCTGTACCAGTGTTTTGCGCAGCACGTAGTCCAGTTCCCCCCGCGTCAGCGCAAGTCCTTTGTCGTCCAGGAAGCCGAGGTAAGCGTGAAGGGTCTCTTCTTCGGCTTCGATGCGCTGGAAATGTGTGCGTATGCCCTGAAGGATTTCTTTTTCCTCCGTTTCTATCCCTTTGAGGTCGAACAACAGGCCGAGATGTGTAGCCAGAATCTTCTGGAAACTTTTCAGTACTCCTTTGGCCATGAAGAAGTCGAAGGCCGGAATAGCCTGTCCCCCATGCTGCTCGTTCTGGTTGGTCTGGAAGATGATGGTGGCCAGTGTGGCATAGCTCTGGATGGACTGCGGCGTACGGATACTGCCGTTTTTGGTATGGAAACCCCGTTCGAACAGGTCGTCCAGGTCGTACTGGATACAGGTCGTCGTTTTAGTGGGATAATAATCCAAGTCGTGAATGTGGATGTCGCCCAACTGGTGTGCCTCGGCATACTGCTTGGGCAACAAATATTTGTAGGTGTAATCCTTGGTGATTTCAGAAGCGAACGTCATCATCTGTCCGGCTGGTGTATGGCTTGACATGTTGGCGTTGCTCAAGTTCACGTCGTTCTTGTCGATGGCTACGATGCCGTCCATGATGTGCTTGATATGTGTCTTGCGCTCCCGTTCGGTGTTGCGCCACTGGCGGTAGATAATGTATTTCTTGGCCACCTCCGGCTGTACTTTCATCAGCTCGTTTTCCACGAGGTCCTGAATGTCTTCCACCCCGATGGTCTGTTGGGTGAAATGCGACACCACCTGCTGGGTGATACCTTCTATTTCCTCCTCCTGGAAGTCGATGCCGGTGGCCTTGAACGCTTTGCTGATGGCATTGGTGATTTTGGCGGCCGAAAAGTTCTCCTGCTTTCCGTCGCGCTTGATGATACGGATTTCTGTCAGATTCATTTTTCTGTAAATTAAAGAGTGAGACATAAATTTAGGCTTTTCCGGGCAGGTCTTCTGACTGATCTCTCGCCGTAGACGCCTTCCCATGAGCGGACTCACAGTGGCTTGCAGAGCGTGTCACGGTTTCCACAAGAATCACAGCAGCAGGTACTGTTGCCGATTTGCACGGCATTCCCTTTTGAAACGGTTAAGTTACCTTCGGAAAAGTGAGGCAAAGATAGACGTTTGGGAGGAAAGTAAAAAATGGAAATTTAGACAAGTTTCTAAATTTGGAGAACTTTTTTCAGTGTAAATTCGGCTTACAGCATGCTGTGGAGCTATATTTTGGCGAACTGTAATTTATACTGGTATTTTAATGTTGGAAACTTCTGTATTATTCCTTAGTTTAAGAAGAGAGGAGGATAGGAGAAGGTAAAGTCTCTCACGATACTCGGCAGCAACATGCGTACGTGCGTCGTGAGAGACGGCAGATTATTTTTTTTCGGGCAGGTTGACCGGTGTCAGGCCCATCTGTTCCGCTTTTTTCAGCATAAAGTCGAAGGCTGCATCGTGTTCGTTGGGAATCACCCCGTCGAGGATGGCGTCCTTGATGGAACTTTTCAGGCTGCCGATTTCACGGCAAGGCTGGAGGTTGAACACGTGCATGATTTCCGCCCCGTCTACCGGCGGCTGGAAGTTCCGGATACGGTCTTTCTCTTCCAAATCCTTCAGTTTCTGGCGCACCAGCTTGAAATTGTCCAGGAAGCGCTGCTTGCGGGCTTCGTTCTTCGAGGTGATGTCGGCCTCGCAGAGCATCATCAGGTCGTCGATGTCGTCGCCGGCCTCAAACAGCAGACGGCGTACGGCCGAGTCGGTCACTTCCTCGTCGGCAATGACGATGGGGCGCATGTGCAGTCCCACAAGCTTCTGCACGTATTTCATCTTCTCGTTCATCGGGAGCTTCATTTTGCGGAAAATTTCCGGAATCATTTTTTCCCCGATGAAATTATGATTGTGGAAAGTCCATCCCGCCTTGGGTTCCCAGCGTTTCGTTCTCGGTTTGCCGATGTCGTGGAGCAGGGTCGCCCAGCGCAGCCACAGGTCGTTGGTCACTTTGGAGATGTTGTCCACCACCTCCAGGGTATGGTAGAAATTATCCTTGTGTCCGCGTCCGTTGCGTACTTCCACTCCTTGCAGAGCCACCAGTTCCGGGAAAATCAGTTCCAGCAGTCCGCAGCGGTCCAGGTCGATAAACCCTTTCGACGGAACCGGCGACAAGAGTATCTTGTTCAGTTCGTCGGCAATACGTTCGCGGGAGATAATCTTGATACGGTCCTTGTTGCGTTCCAGTGCCGCAAAGGTCTCGTCGTCGATGTAGAAATTCAGCTGTGTGGCAAAGCGGATGCAGCGCATCATGCGCAGCGGGTCGTCGCTGAAGGTGATGTCCGGGTCGAGCGGCGTACGGATGGTCCGTTCCTTCAGGTCATCCAGTCCTCCGAACGGGTCCACCAGCTCTCCGTAGCGGTCCTTGTTCAGACAGACCGCCATGGCATTGATGGTAAAGTCCCTCCGGTTCTGGTCATCTTCCAGCGTACCGTCTTCCACCACGGGTTTGCGGCTGTCGTGGCTGTACGATTCTTTCCGTGCCCCCACGAACTCCACTTCCGTGTCCTTGAACTTGACTTGTGCCGTACCAAAATTCTTGAATACGGATATATGAGCACCTCGCCCCAGCTTCTTCCCGAAAGCCTGTGCGATTTCAATTCCGCTTCCCACTACGACCACGTCGATGTCCTTGGAAGGCCTGTGCAGGAAGATGTCTCTCACGTATCCTCCCACCACATAACATTCCAGTCCCAGTTCATCGGCTGTTTCCGAGATCAGTTTGAAAATTCTGTCGGTGAAGTGTTCTTTTAATTCCATTGTTGTATCTTTTTCAATTTGCGTGCAAAGGTACAAAAAATCCTGTGAAATTCAGCATAGCCTTTCCTTGTGCTGTGCGAAAGCAGAAAGAAAAACGTCAGGGGGTTTTTAGAAGAACCTTTCTGCAAATTGTAGGTTTCCCGTGTGCGAAACCTATGTTTCCGCGGGCAGAACCCTATATCCCGCAGCCGGAAAACCTACGTTTCCGCACCGGGAAACATAGAAAATGCGGTGAAAAAAGAAAAAATGTGCGGAAAAGTTCCGGAAAATAGTTGTATTTTTGTCGCTATAGAATCATGTATAAACGTATGAAAAAGATAGGATTATTGATCTTTCCCATGGCGGTGGCACTGTGTGGATGCCAGAGTGACGAAAAGCGTGCCGGCGAATTGTTCCAGCGTGCGGAAACGGCGTACGCTGCCGGTGAGTATAGTTTGGCCAAGTTGCAGATTGACAGCATCCGCAACCTGTATCCCAAGGCTTTTGAGGTGCGGAAAGCCGGCATCAAGCTGATGCAGCAGATTGACCTTGCCGAGCAGACCAAGACCCTGGGCTATCTGGACAGTATGATGACGGTGAAGCAGGCGGCCCTCGACTCCATCAAAGGAAAGTTCGTGCTGGAAAAAGATACCGCCTACCAGGAAGTTGGCAATTATTTCTATCCCACACAGGTGGTCGAGAAGAACATCGGGCGGTCGTTCCTGCGTGCACAGGTGAGCGAGCAAGGCGAGATGTCGCTTACTTCCATCTATTGTGCCGGAGGAAGCATCCATCACACGGCAGTGAAGGTGAGCGTGGACGATACGTTTGCCGAGACACCACAGTCGGTCGACAGCTATGAGACCACCGACTTGGGCCGCCCGGTAGAGAAAGCCGACTACAAGCTGGGGCAGGACGGAGGCGTCATTGCCTTTCTGGTGGCCAACCGCGACAAGAAGAACATCCGTCTGGAGTTTATCGGCGACCGTAACTACAAGACGGTGATGCGTCCGGACGATGTGAAGGCTGTGGCTGAACTGAGCGAGCTGGCGCGTGTGCTTTCTGCAATGGAGGAAATCAAGAAAGAGCAGAAGGAAGCCAACCTGAAAATCAAGTTTGTGAAACGGAAGATGGAAGAGAATCCGGAAGAATAAAATTACCGGGAATTCTTTTTTACGTATAGATTTTGTGTGCAGCAGGGAGCAATGCCTGTTGCACATTTACTTTTTGTAGAAAAATTTAGTATTATGAAATTCAGACATGCGTTTACGTGTACGGTATTTGCCACCATGATTACGGCGACTATCGGTGCACAGGAAGCTCCCCAGCTGGGAAAGGCTCCGCTGGAGGAGGTGATTCAGGCAATGACCCTGGAAGAGAAAGTCAGTTTGTTGGTCGGCAGTGCCGGAAAGATAGAGAGTGACCAGACGGCGGCCATCGGAAATCAGGGCGCGTTAGTGCCGGGAGCCGCGGGCGAGACCAATGCGATTCCCCGCTTGGGTATCCCGGCGACGGTGTTGGCGGACGGGCCTGCGGGGGTACGTATTTCGCCGACGCGTGACAATACGAGCCAGACTTTCTACTGTACCCATTTTCCGGTGGAAACCTTGCTGGCTTCTACCTGGAACACGGAACTGGTGCATCAGGTGGGAGAGGCCATGGGAGAAGAAGCAAAACGCTATGGCGTGGATGTCTTGCTGGGACCGGCTACCAATATCCACCGGAACCCGCTGAACGGACGAAACTTTGAATATTATTCCGAAGACCCTTTGCTGGCAGGCGAGATGGCAGCGGCCATGATTGAAGGCGTCCAGTCGAACGGGGTCGGCACTTCGTTGAAGCATTTTGCCCTGAACAACCAGGAAACAAACCGTACCAGCAACGATGTGGTGGTGTCTCCGCGTACCTTCCGGGAAATCTATCTCAAGCCGTTCGAAATCGCGGTGAAGAAGGCGAAACCGTGGACCATCATGAGTTCTTACAATAAAATCAATGGTACGTATGCTTCGGAGCGTGCCGACTTGCTGACCGACATTTTGCGGCATGAATGGGGTTTCGACGGGATGGTGATGACCGACTGGTTTGGCGGACAGCACACCACCTGGCAGATGGAAGCCGGCAATGACTTGCTGATGCCGGGAAAGAAAAGCCAGTGTGAAGACCTCATCAAGGCCGTAAGAAGCGGGGTGTTGTCGCAGGACATCATCAACCGGAACGTCCGTCATATCCTGGAATACATCCTCCGTACACCGCGCTTTCAGGGATACCAGGCTACGAACGACCCTGATTTGCCGCAGCATGCCCAGATTACGCGGGCTTCGGCTTCCGAAGGTATGATTCTGTTGGAGAACAAAGGTATGACGCTTCCGTTGGATAAGAAGGCGGCCAAACGCATCGCCCTTTTCGGTTGCACGTCGTACGACTTCATTGCAGGGGGTACCGGCAGTGGAGATGTGAACAGCCGGTACACCGTGTCTTTGTCCGAAGGATTGAAGGCAGGCGGCTTTAAACTGGATAAAACTTTGACCGGTTTGTACGAAACCTATCTGGCTGAGCAGAAAAAGAGTCTGGAAAAGTCCGAAGGATTCTGGGGACACCGTCCGCGGGCCAAAGAGATGCAGCTCGGTAAGGCACAGCTGGCACAGGCCGCTTCACAAAATCAGGTGGCCATTGTGACCATCGGCAAGACATCGGGTGAATTCCTGGACCGCAGTATCCGTTCCAATTTCAATCTGGTGGCAGAGGAAAAAGAACTGATTCAGCAGGTGTGCGAAGCATTCCATGCTCGGCAAAAGAAAGTGATTGTGATATTGAATGTCTGTGGCGTGATTGAGACCGCCAGCTGGCGCGAGCTTCCCGATGCCATCCTGCTGGCTTGGATGGGCGGACAGGAAGGCGGGAATACTGTAGCCGACATTCTGGCCGGGAAAGTCAATCCGTCGGGCCGTCTGCCGATGACCTTCCCGATGCAGTATGCCGATGTGCCTTCCAAAGACAATTTCCCGGACCTCGATGCCATTTCGGAAGAAGATATGAACAAGGCGCTCCAAAACTTTGTGGATGTCCGTACGTCCGGCGACAGAAAGAATTTCGATGTGACCACGTACGAGGAAGGTATCTTTGTGGGATACCGTTATTATGATACGAAAAATGTACCGGTGGCTTATCCGTTTGGATTTGGTTTGTCTTACACCACCTTCGATTATGCGGATGCGTCGGCACAGGTAGAAGGCGATTGCGTGAAAGTGTCGCTGAAAGTCAGGAACACGGGCAAGGTGGCCGGAAAGGAAGTCGTGCAGATTTATGTCTCGGCTCCCGGAAAGGATATGTCCAAGCCGAAGAAAGAGCTGAAGGCATTCCAGAAGACGCCGTTGCTCCAGCCGGGTGAGACCCAGGAACTTCAGTTCCAGATTCCGGTGGAGGCATTGGCTTCCTTCAATGAAAAAGACAGCCGTTGGCAAGTGGAGGGTGGACAGTACCAAGTACAGGTGGCTCAGAACAGCCGGGATGTAAAAGTGAGTCTCCCGGTTCAGCTTTCGGAAAGAATTACGGAAACCGTACAACCCTTGATGCTGCCGGTGGCAGAATGGTAATTTTTAGGATTTCCAAACATTTTAGCCGTATAGATTGTTATAGGAGGTGAAAAAAATCACACAATCTATACGGTTATTTTTATGAAGCAATTATTTCCCATGACCTTGGGGCTGTGGGTGGTATGTGGTTTGTTCCTTTTCGGCTGCCGGAAGGAAAAACTGGAGATACCGCCTGAAAAATCCCCTGTAGAATCGGTCGATGAGACACAAGAGAAAAAAGAATCCGATACGGAAACGGAAAAAGAGGAAGACAATTCCAATGGACTGGAAGAAACAGTGGAGGAACCCGGGAAAAAAGAGACAGACATATTCCGCGCCCTGACCAACGGTGTCTTGAGAGGAGAAAAGGAAGTGCTTGTCAAGGACTTCCGTATTCCTGCTGCGAAGGCAGACAGTGTGTACAATGCTTTTCTGCGCAGCCATTCCCTGTTGTTCCATTTGAAAGTAGGTGGGAATATCGGCTATCGGGTGGATTTGGAGAATCCTGGATATCTGGCGGCTTTTCTTCCGCAGTATGCCGTTTCGCCGGCTGCCTTGCCGGAAATCTATCCGCGTATGGAAGAAGGTGTCGAAGGATTTTATGCGTTGTTGGATTGCCGGATGACTTCGGCAGAGATTGCCTATACCCTTTATCAGAAGGTCTGTAACGAGGTGGTGTATGGAGAACGTAACGAGGCTTTCCCTAACCTGGCATACGCTTCCTTTTCGGCGTTAGGCGTTTTTCTGACCCATAAGGCGGTCTGTCAGGGATACAGCCTGTCGTATTCATTGTTGATGAACGGACTGGGCATCCCGACCGACTACGTGACAGGAGCTATTCCCGGAAGCTCCGGACATGCGTGGAACCGGATTTATATCGGCGGACAGTGGTATCATGCCGATGCGACTTTTGATGATGCCAGCACTTATAATCTGGTCGGGATGGGAAGCATCAACAAATATTTTCTTTGTTCGGATGACTTGTTTTATGGTGCGTTTGACCATCCCAAACCGCATTTGAACCAGCCGCCACGTGTTTATGCCGCTTCCGGCCACGAGTTTGACACGGAGAAGTGTGTGGCCCGGAGATATAATGTGAAGGGAGAAGTCATCAAGACCGAAGCCATGTATGCCGACGGATATTGGTATTACCAATCAACTGCCGGAGGCAATAAACAAATTGTAAAGAGTGATTTCTGCGGGAAAGACGTTCGGGTGCTCCGGCAGCTGCAAATGCCTTCGGTCATAGAGAATGTGGACCGGATGCAATATACCCGCGACCGGATTTTCTTTATTGACCGTATCGATGGCTACTATTATGTCTGCTCGATGGACTATGACGGGAACGGTTTCCGGCAGGAGAAAAAGATTTCGTATATCGACGCGGTGAACCCGAAACTGAAATTGTCGCGGGACGACAGTGCGCCGGTTTCTATGTACAAAGGGGTTATCGCATTGAAAGCAGAAGTCATGCTGGCCCGGTTGAGGCTGCTTTATTGCCATGGCGAAGACGATTATTTCGGTTTGTCCCATTCCCAGTCCAAGGAACTGGAAGCATTGGTGAAGAAAGTGGAGCAGCTGCTCGAAAAACCGATGGATGAGGCGCAGGCCGATGGGCTGGCCAAGGAATTGCGGGAGAAAAGAAAGGCATACAGCGTGCCGTGCTCAGTAAGAAATTGACGTATATTTTATAGGTGCCGAAAGATTGAAGTTCAGGATGATGAAAGGAAAGAGACTACTTTACATGAAAATGGAAGCAGTCTCTTTTTATCCTTCGCACCGTCACTGATAATTAAGCATTTTCACGTTTCATGAGGTGCTTGATGCGTCGGATGCGGGGCAAACGTCCCACTACATTTTTATTTAAGAACTTCTCGAAAAGAATGAGGGCCAGAAACAAGACACCGACGATGCAGACCCAGCCATACATCTCTTTCAGGCTGACCAATGTGGCCTGTTTCATGGCTTCTCCGTAGATGCTGTAGAATGTCTGTGCATTGAGGGCCGTGTTCACCTCGTCCAGTTCGATGGAGAGGGTCTGGAAGTTTTCCGGTAAGATGTGTTGCCATACCCGGCTATAGATGGCGCCTCCCAGTACGGAACCGAATCCGGTACGGATGAAACCCAGAATGGACAGCACTTGGAAGAAATGCTGGAAGGGGACGATACCGGTGACGTACACCGTGAGCGAGATGTACAGGATGATGTAACCGGCTCCGCGCAGCAGGGTGGGACCGTAGAGCCATTCGATGTTCATGTTCGGGTCGATGAGGAAGTACATGAAACACTGGTAGCCCACAATCAAGGCAAATCCTAAAAAGACAGGTACCTTGTATCCTCCGTGCAGGCGGACGTGCCACTGGTAGGCAAAGATGCATCCCAGCACCGTGCCTCCCAGGTTCCACCAGTTCAGCGAGACGTCGTTCAATACGTCGTATTGCAGGATGCCGTGTGTGAAGATGTTTTGCAGGACGGTCGGGGCCGCCAGAAAGAAGCAGAGCATCAGGAACAGGAAGAGCAAGGACGTGAGGTTGCGGTACTTGAAGGCTTCCAGGGCGATGTACGGATGCCGGCGGACAATCATCCGATGGATGCTGAGGGCCAGCGAGAGGATGGCAATCAGGGTACCGAGGAGGATTTGCAGGGAATCGAACCAGTCGTAGAACTTGCCATATTCGAACACGAAGATGACAGACAGCAGGAAGATGGACCACAAGGCTCCTCCCAGCCAGTCGATGCCGAACAGGGGCAGCGGCTTCATGAAGCGGAAGTGGCGAGTGAGGGCAGCCGTGAGTCCCCACAGCACGAACAGCAGTCCCATGATGAACCAGTGCATGGAATGCCAGTTGCTCCAGTAGCCCAGGTAGACGGTGAGCAGGCCCGAAAGCTGGATGCTTCCCAGTACAATCATATACACCACGGGGAAGAACACGGCGAAGTTACGGGTCGGTGTCAGACTCAGCTGTACGTTCGACAGGGCTTCGAAGGTGCCCCACATGCGCAACATGCCCGCAAAGAAGCAGACAATGACCAGCACCGGGAGGCTTTCGGTATGCATCGTAATCAGGTTGCACACAATCAGGGCTGGGCACACGAACAGCAGGATGCTGCGGGTGGTGAACCGGAATTTCAGGCGGAAGAGGATGGGGAAGATAATCGTCATGCCCACAAAGGAGGCATAGCCGGCCATCATCACATCCTCCTGCATCAGGGCCAGTGAGCCGACCATCTGCGACACGGACGACAGGTAGATGCCACCGCTGAACTGGAAGGCCACGGCGAAGAAGAGACAAAGAAACACCCGTACCTTGTCCGGCACGAAGTCGCGGAACATCATGACACGGGTAGGCATATTCGGTCCGGCCATATCAGTATCTCACTTTACATTCCACATTCATTCCGGCACGGAGGCGCGCCAGGTCTTCCGGTTTGTTGTCGGCTGTAAATTCAATGCGTACGGGGATGCGCTGTTCCACCTTGACGAAGTTGCCGGCGGAATTGTCCTGCGGCATCAGGGACAGGGAAGAGCCGGTGGCATCCGAGATGGAAGAAACCACGCCCGTGAATTTCACGCCCGGTACGGCATCCACCTGAATGTCTACTTTCTGTCCGTTCTGCATGACGGAGGTCTGCGTTTCCTTGTAGTTGGCGATGACCCACTTCTCTGTTTCGTCAATCAGGGTCACCATGGTCTGTCCCGGTTGTACCAGCTGTCCTTCGTGGATGTTCTTGCGGCCGGTCATTCCGTCGGCAGTGGCCACGATGACGGTGTACGACAAGTTCAACTTGGCCAGGTTCAGTTCGGCAGCCGCCACTTTGATGGCCGCGTCGTTCTGCTCCAGGCGTTGGGTCTGTTCATGTTTCACCAGGGAGGTGGATTGCTTCTGGCGGGTCATCTGCTCGTAGCGCGCCTTGGCCGCTTCGTATTCCGTCTTCACCCGGTCGTACTGCTGGACGGTGACGGCATGTTTCTTTATCATCTCCGTGTACCGTTTGTAGTCGGCCTCGGCATTCTTCAGGCGGACGGCTGCTTCGCGGATACCCGCATCGGTCACCAGAATGTTGCTTTGTGTGGTACTGATGGTGGTGTGCATGGCATCCTTTCCTACCAATGCATTCTGGTAGTTGGCTTCAGCCTGTGCCAGACGCAGCAGGTATTCCGAGTCCTCAATCACTAACAGGGTGTCTCCCTTGCGGACTTTTTGGTATTCTTCGAAATAGATTTTCTTGATGAATCCCGGCACACGGGTGTTGATGGGAGTGATGTGTTGTTTCACCTGTGCATTGTCGGTGTATTCCACGTTGCCCAGGTGGACGAAATGACTGCACACCCACACAATTCCTGCGAGGATGATGACGGTAAGAATGATATTCGAAATCTGTTTGTTTCTTTTTATATTAGCCATGATGTATAAACGTTAGAAAGTGAATGTTCTTTGATAAAGGAAATAGAGTTACAAGGTACCGATAGTCTTCTTCAGCATGAAATACTGGTAGAGGATACCTATCTGTGCGTTGGCCAGTTCCAGTTCGCTGCTCAGTTGGATGTTGCTGGCATCCAGCATGTCGGTCACCAGCGACAGTCCGTTGAGGTAGCGGCTGTGAATCACCTCGTAGTTTTCGTGGGCCAGCTGTACGTTCTTTTCCTTTGTATCCAGCCGGGTGTAAGCCTCTTCCAGATTGATATACGCCGCATTGATGCCGTTCGACAGCTGTTCGTCGGCCAGGCGTTTGTTCTCTTGAGCTTTCAACGTGGCCAGTTTGGCCTGTTTCACCTTCTTGTTGTTCTTGAACAAGGCATCAAACTTGTAGGTGACATTCACTCCCACATACCAGTAGTTGAAGTTCTTGTTGATGGGCGGAACTTCAATCAGAATCGGGCCGTCGAAGTTATTGGCTGCAATCAGTCCGATGGTCGGACGTCGGCCGGCCCGTGCCATTTCCTGCTGTTTTTCGCTCATATCATTATAGCCGTGGCGCAATTCGTCTTCAGCCAGATTCTCCTTTTTGGCATGAATCAGGATAACTGCGCGTCGGATTGAGGGAGAAGCCAGCAGCTCGTAAACATAATCGTAGCTGTCAAAGTTATTCAGATAAGCCACGGCATCCCAATTATAGTTCATCGGCAGCCCCAGCTGATAGCCGGCCAAGATGCCGTAAAAAGTATGTTTATACCCCGAAGCCAGTTTGAGCATTTGGCGCGCCTGCTTCGGCTGATTCAACCGGCTATAGGCACGATATCCCCAATAGCCGCCGGCCGAGACTAGCCACTCGTCGGAATTTTTCGATTTGGCAAGCCGGGAGAAATAAGAGGCGGCATCTTTATAATGTTTCATCCGCCATGCCGACAGCCCGGCCACCCAGGCTGCGGTTCCGGAGGTCCGGCGGCGTGACGCTTTGACGCCCCATTGCCATGCCAATTGATTATAATTGTCTACAAAATACTTCATTGCCAGAGTTGCAGCCATATCGTCCCAGTATTTATCCGGGGCAAGCATACGAAAACGCTTTTGTTCCAATACAAGACGCGCCATTTTAGTTTTTCCGCGGTTCATCGCTTTGCGAAACTTTGTCACCTGACGGCGGAGGTATTCCTTTTCCGCCGGCGTGCGCTTTTCGATATCCTTATTGTCCCAGCCGCTGATAAACGCAGCCTCCGATACTTTTTTGGGTTTGGTCAGTCCGGCGGCGGCACCCTTACGGACCGCAAGGTTATAAATCCGGTTAGCCTGAGGATGGTCATAATATTTTGCCAGCCAGTCCTTTAATTCGTCATAAGAGGCTTTGTAACCGCGACTCAGATATTTTTCGGCCAGAGCATGACCAAGAATGATATTGTTTTCCAGTTTGCCGACCAATTTGTCTGCGGTTTTAAAATCTTCGGCATCAATCGCCCGAAAAATTTTTTTATACAGCGAAACGTCATCCCTGCTGATGAGCAGGTAATCCAGTATCTTGTTATAGGTTGTCGGATTGATGACGTTTATCAGGCAGCTTTCGGCAGCCTTAAGCGGTGCAGAAAAAACACACTGCGCCAAAACAACAGCGATGAAAAAAAACTTTTTTAACACCTAGTTATTCTTCCGTATTGCACGCAGCCACGTAATTTTGGATGCACACTCGGCCGAGCTCATACCTTTAACGCGGCAACGGTTAACAACAATATTAGGCATTTTATCCATCGTATAGCAGCCGTCACCGACCAAAGCGTAATCAAAATAAGTCGGAGAATTCGGCGGAACGTCTACAAAGGACAAGTTGGTCGTCATACCCGGCCAAACCAGCTTAACGTCCAAATTAATCAGACGGCTGTTGAGATTGGTATTAACAAAAAAACGGACATCGCAGGTTGATTGGCC
>OHPH01000456.1_pt1 | contig 21991 bp, 16 predicted proteins | sample 1577681 | NCBI WGS metagenome assembly OHPH01 (sample SAMEA3879603, study PRJEB24766) | human gut metagenome | biome: human-associated habitat; feature: feces | place: USA | collected 1985/1987 | reverse complement strand
GTAGAAATTGCTTCCCCCGTGCGCCAGTGCCATCACGAAAGGCGACATGCTCTGCCACGCACTCTCACACAGTCCCTCGGGCTTCTCCCAGCCGTGGGCGATGAACACCTGCCCTTCTTCCATATCGCAGGGATGTTCGAGGGAATTCTCGTACTGCGCCATCAGGTCGTGGTAGCACGCCTTGCGCATCACGGTTATTCGGATATCTTTCATGGCTTCCTCCTTCTTATCTTATTTAGAGAAATATGCTTTCAGCACCTCGGCAAACACATCGTCCGGGGAGACCTTGTCGAACAGCTGCATCGAACTGTGCAGTTTCAGCACGTCCACCTCCGAACCCATCAGTTGCCGTACTGTACGATGTCCGCGATGCGCCAGCAAAGCACGGGTAATTTCCCGCAGACGCGTCCCCAATACCGGATGCGCCAGATAGGCCCGGGCCTCCTCCTCGCCATCCAATCCGTAGAATTGTGAATTGTAACTGTATCCCAGTCCCTTCTCCTGAGGGAAAATATACCAAATCCAATGGCTCTGCTTGCCACCCTTCCGGATTTCCTTCAATGCTACGGGATACATGTCTTCCTGAGCATCCAGAAACCGTTGCAGATTAAAATTCGTGTGACCCATATATTTCCTCGTTTTTATCGTCACTCAAAATTAGAGATAATCTTCCAATCCCACAAGCGCTTTTTCTGCATTCTTTTTCCCGTTATATCCGTGGATGTTTTCTTTTTTCGGACAGAAGAACAAAAGGACATATTTTTTTGTGTGCACTCCACTCCGTTATTCATTATTCATTATTAATTATTCATTTATTCTTCTTTAATTCAAGAGTTATGCTTATCTTTGTTCCGAACCTCCGCCTAAAGGAGATTTCATCGCACTTTGATTTTATATACAACAAATGATCGTTAAAGATGTCACACCGAGTTTTCGTTACGTTCCGCTGAGGTCCTGACCGGATTTTTCTCAGCTTAGGAATCGAATGAATCATTGCTTCCGACAAGGAGGCCGGGATGGTTGTGCTCTTTGACATACTAGCGCGTACCTCTCTTTCAATGGGGAAACGAGAGGGACTTTTCTACTCCCGCAGACCGTTCGTGCCTGCAGGTTTCAGCTTTATCCATTTATTTTTTCACTTTAAAACCCATTTGTTGTATATGAAAAATCTTATGTTACGTGCTTCCCGCACTTTTTCCGAAGAACTTTATGCTCCCGAATATGCTCAGAACCACCTCGCTGTGGAACTCTCTCATCCCGACGGCTTTACCGATGCGCAGGAACTTTCCATCCGCGTATACTCCGACGAATACCGTTTCTTAGGTTGCGATGCCCGCGAACTGCCGAGAAAAAATCTCCGCAAAGTGCACTTCGATATCTGTTCTGATGAGGTATGGGGTGTCGGTCTCTACCGCATCTATATCTACCGCAACGGGCGTCCGATGGGATGGGTCCTCCTGGAACTCTATGCCGGCTACGAACGCTGGGACAAGGCCGAGGTGGAGGATTTCCAAACCCGCCCGGAAGAAAGATACTTCGCCGAGAAATTCTGTTTCCTGCCCTTGTTCGACCGACTGCTACGGGAAGGAAACGACGGCAACTTCATCCGGCAGTTCATCGAGCTGTTCCATGCCCTCGACAGCCGTCAGCTTCCCGTGCCCCACTTGCTCGTGACGGGCGACCAGGCTCGTGCCTGTGCCATCCGTCTGCTGGCCTTCCATTTCTGTGAGAAGCGGGCGTCATCCTGCTATCGTTTCTCTTTACGGGAACTGCTGAACGGTTCTCTGAAATGGCCACAGCTTCAGCAGAAAATCAGCCAGAAGAAGGTGGTAGTGGTAGAAGTGCCCTACCTGACTTACTCCGACCAGGATACTCTCTTGGTCGACCTGCTGGGACAGTGGCTGGAGCAGACCGGTACCTCCGGTCCTCGCTTCATCTTCTATGGGGCACTGGGAGCCACCTGCCAGCTGCGGACCTACAGTGAGGCAATGGAACGGCTCTTCATCGAGCAGAACACGATTTATACTCCCGACCGTCCCGCCGATACCGACCCGGATGAAGAGACTCCGGCCGACTTGCTTGCCCTGCCGTTTGACGAGGAAGACATGCTTCTGGGAACCGACAGTCTCGCACCAAAAGGAACCGATGATCTCGACTTGGGAGGAACCGACGACATGCCAGCGAAGGATACTGCCGACAAGGAACCGGATGCCGAACAGGCCTTGCAGGAGATGGTGGGACTGACGCGCCTGAAAGAGGACCTGGAAGAAGCACGACTGCTGGCCCGCTTCACGAAGAAACGGCAGGAACTGGGACTTGAGACGTCGCCGGAGAACCGTCACCACATGCTGTTCCTCGGTAATCCGGGTACGGGAAAGACTACGGTGGCCAAGCTCATCGGACAAATGTATCATCAGATGGGACTGCTTTCCGTGGGGCATACCGTGGAGACCTGCCGCACGAACCTCGTGGGCGAATTCATCGGAGAGACGGAAAAGAAGACCAGAGAAGCCATCCAGGAGGCACGGGGCGGCGTGCTCTTCATCGACGAGGCCTACACGCTGGTGACCACCCGGGAGGAAACGAGGGATTTCGGCAAGGAAGTCATCCATGCCCTACTCTCCGTGCTCTCGGAACCCAATCCCGACCTGATTGTCATCCTGGCCGGCTACGAGGACAAGATGCAGTTGCTGATGCGCACCAACCCGGGCTTGCAGGACCGCTTCCCGCTCCAGTTCCACTTTGACGACTACACGGCGGACGAGCTGCGGGAAATGGCGCACCGCTACCTGGAGAAACGGAGCTTCCAGCTGGCGCCTGCCGCAGACGAGGCCCTGTACCGCCTCATCGTGGAAGCCACCGACCACCGAGACGCCCATTTCGGCAACGGGCGCTGGGTGCACAACCTGATAGAACAGGGTCTCATCAAGAGCATGGCCCGGCGCATCATGTCGCTGCCTACCCTGCCCGACGACACCCTCCTGTTCCGCACCATCGAGGTGGAAGACGTACAGGCTGCCAGCCGTCACCTTCGCGGCAACCGAATGCTGAAACTGGAACCGCAGCCCACACGCCGCATCGGTTTCCGGGCCTGAGACAGCCATCATCTTATCAATTGGAATCCACAAAAAATCTCCTGCTTTCGCCCTATTCATCAAGGCAAAGCAGGAGATTTTTTTGTATTAAAAACGCTTTCCGCAATTGAGCTCCTTCCATTAATTAAACACCAACCTATCTGTGTCATATCCGCGTTTCCGCAGCTCATCAAGAAGTTGCTGAAGCACGCCGTCGGGCAGTTTCTCTTCCCGGCTCATAATCCACAGATACTTGTCGCTGCTGCTGCCAATCAGCACATAGCGGTAGTCCGGGTCGATGTCGAGCACGTAATAATCGGCATAGAACCACAGGAAGAATGATACCTTCAGTTTGCCGGGGTCATTCGGGTCGGGCTGTTTCGCCTTACCGGTGATTTCCTTGTATTTCCCGTCCTTGTATCCCGCGTTCAGCACCTCGATACGCCCATTCGGAAGCAAGGTGTAAGTGGCCGTCACACGGCTCATTCCTTTTTCAAAACGATGGTCGTAGCGGGCTATCTCATACCATTTTCCCATGAAGCGGGACACGTCGAACTGCGCCACCGTCCGGTTGTCTATCTGGGTGGAATTCCCGCCCTGGCAGCTGCCCAATCCCAGCAGGACACACAAAAGAATCAGAATCTGTTTCATCACGCATATATTTTAAGGTTCATCTTCTACAAATATAGGAAAACTAACTTAATTCTGAAGGAATCCAAGAAAAATAATACGATTCCCGACGAATGACCAAACCCGCTTTCCATAGCCCCAGTTTCCAACCAGTCAATGCCAGCCTTCATCTGTCCCTGAAACAAACAATCCCGAAAGCACACCGTCTTTCCCGAAGCGAATCGTCCTTCTTCCAGAGAGCCCGAGCAGTTGTCATTCTGACACAGATTCGACTCATTTAAAAATAAAAGCACACAAGCATTAGGCCATCACACAAAGAATGTATAAATTTATGCCGTTTTTATAATCAGGAAACCTATTTAAAAGGAATATGAGAAAGACAAAACTATTTTTTGTAGGCACCTTCATCCTGATGCTGGGAGGAACGGTGGTACATGCCCAGTCGTGGAAAAACGGCGGGAACATTGCGCTGGATAAACAGTATGCCAGCTATCCTTGTGTGAACTTATTGGACAGTACGAGTGTAACGGTAGAACCCACCGGACAAGGTTCGTTTGCGGTCTGCCGGGCCGTGCGGGTACAGACACCTGCCGGAGCCTTGCAGCAACGGGTATTGAAATACGATTACGACCCGCTGACAGCCGCCGCCACCTTCAAGCGGGTGACCATCTATCATACCGACGGAACATATACGATGGTCGACGTCAGCAAGACCTGCGATTATGCCGCTCCGGCCAGAGCCATTTACTGGGGAGCCCGCCAGATTATGCTGGAGTTGGGTGCCCTGAAACCGGGCGATATCGTCGACTATGAAATCGACAAGAAAGGATTCACCTACGCCCTGTTGGCCGACCTGCCGCAGGAAGGAGACGACTCACGTTTCATTCCCCCGATGCGCGGGCAGTTCTACGACATCGTACCCTTCTGGGCCACCGAGCCGACCCTGCGGAAAGTGTACCGCGTCAGCCTTCCGGCCGAAAAAGAAATCCAGTTCCAGTTCTACCAGGGCGACTGTGCCTCCTCCATGCGCTACGAGGACGGACGGAAAGTCTACACCTTCGCCAAAAACGAAATCATGCCCTTCCGCCGCGAACCGAACATGGTGGATTTCTATGACGCCGCACCGAAACTGATGATGTCTACCACTGCCGACTGGAAAGAGAAGTCGCGCTGGTTCTATGGCGTCAATGAAGACTACGGCAGCTTTACTGCCATTCCGGAAGCCCAGAAAAAGGTAGACGAACTGATTCGCGGCAAGAAGACCGAGATGGAGAAAATCGCCGTGCTGACCCACTGGGTGGCCGACAACATCCGTTATGCGGGAATCTCCATGGGGAAAGGTGAAGGATTCACCCTGCACAACCTGAAGATGGATTACACCGACCGCTGCGGCGTGTGCAAGGACATTGCCGGTACCCTGATTTCCTTCTTGCGGATGGCAGGATTCGAAGCCTTCCCGGCCATGACCATGGCGGGCAGCCGCGTGGAGACCATCCCTGCCGACCATTTCAATCACTGTGTGGCCGTGGTAAAGCTCAGTGACGGTACACTGATGCCCCTCGACCCGACCTGGGTACCTTTCTGCCGGGAACTGTGGAGCAGTGCCGAACAGCAGCAGAACTACCTGCCGGGCACCCCGGAAGGCACCGACCTGTGCCTGACTCCGATTTCCGACCCGGAAAACCATTACGTGCGCATCAAGGCCCAGAACACCCTCGACGAGAAGGGCGCACTGAAAGGCTCCTTCACCATCGAAGCCGAAGGACAGAGCGACAGCAACATCCGACGCATCTTCACCACCGGCTTCCAGAGCGAATGGAAACATTCTATGGAACGCCAGCTGCTGAACGTCTCCCCGAAAGCCCGGCTGGAAAGTGTGGACTATGGTCGTGCACCGAAAGACTATCAGAAAGCTCCCATCCGGATTACGTTCCGCTATACCATTCCAGGGTATGCCCTGAAAGGCGAGGAAGGCGAACTCATCTTCAAGCCCTTCGTGCTGAACAACCTCTATACCCAGGTCCTCTCCTACCTGCGGATTGATACCAGCCTGGAGAAACGGGCCTACGGCTTCAAGGACGGCTGCTCCCGTCTGGTTAAAATGGAAGAAAACCTGAAACTTCCGGCCGGATACAAATGGCAAGGAAAGGAAAAACAGGACCAGATGGACGGTACGGGTGCCGGATTCACCGGAAGCCTGAAACAGAGCGGTAACCAGCTGCAGTTGAAAACCTCCCTGCGGTTGAAGAAGCGTGTCTATGAAGCAGCCGACTGGGACAGCTTCCGCAAGGCAGTGAACACCGCCAAAGGATATGGAGAATATATGGTAATCAAAAAGTAATCCCTTATGCGAGGGCTTAACATGAAACGAAAAGCAATGAAAACATTATCGATTTACATAGGAATCATAGGAATGCTTTTGCTGGCTGTCCTGCCGGCCAAAGCCGCATCGGAAGCGGAGTTCCGAAAACTTTCGAAGACCTATACCCTGCGGGCCGACGGCAGCCAGGAGGTACGGGTACAAAAGGAACTGACCCTGTTCACACATGCCGCCATGAACAGCTTGTATGGAGAAACCTTTATCGTGTACGACCCGAACTTCCAGAAGTTGGAAATCCACGAATCCTACACCCGTCAGAAAGATGGTACCGTCATCAAGACCCCGACCAACGCCCTGGTAGAGGTACTCCCCTCGGCAGCCGCCAATGCCCCGGCCTACAACCGCCTGAAAGAGATGGTCGTGGTGCACACCGGACTCGAACTGGGGGCCACCATCGTACTGGACTATTCCATCGTGAGCAAGGCCGGTTACCTGCCGGAACTGGGAACTCAAATGAGCGACACTCGAATATTGAAGCTGTGTGGCTATTTCGCCGATCGTCAGCTCGTCGTAAATGAGTAATTCTTTGATGCGTTCTACTTTTTGAGGAATATACCTTCCGACTGAACGTTCCGGCCGGAAAAGCGGTACACTATGAACTGCTGAACGCTTCCGCCAAACCGGCCATTACCCAAGGAAGCGGCATGAAAACTTTTACCTGGACACTGAAAGATGTGAAACCCCGTCCGTACGCTTATCCCTCTGCCAGAGGAGTCATAGGACAGGTACAGGCAGTGAGCAGCGGTATGATGCCCGTCTTCGTGGCCTCCACCTGGCCGCGTTACGACGAAGCCCTGAAAAGCCTGAAAGCTCAGTTCCAGCCCGGCAGCCGTTCCGTCATTGAAGCCAAAGTGGCCGAACTGACCCGAGGGATTGAAGGCAACCCGCAGGCCATCCGCAATGCCATTGCCGACTACATGGCCGGCCTGTATCAGCTGGGACGTTGCGGGGTATCCCTGCAAGAAGCTGGCTACCGCCTGCGTCCGGCTTCGGAAGTCATTCGCTCAGCCTACGGTACCCAGGCGGAACTGGTGAACCTGGATGTCACCTTGCAACAGGCTGCCGGACTGGAAGCGGAAGTGGCCGTCTGCGCCCTGCGTCCGTCCACGAAAGACAATCAGGGACTGTCCAGCCTCGTATCGGTGGTAGCCCAGAGCAAGCTGATGCCCGAGAAGGTCGCCCTGACCGGTACGGAAGAAGCCTGCCTGCAACCCTTCCTGACAGTGACCAACCTGGAAGGCAACCCCCTGACAATGGAAGCCTATCTGAGTGCCAAGGATATGCAGCAAACCGACACCCTGCAAGTAGACAAAGCCCAATTGCAACAGCCCGCCGAAGGCTGGGGAATCGTCGTCCTGCCCGACCCGACACCCGTACGTACCCTTTATGCGTATGCGGCCAACACGACCATTCCTGAAAGTATCCTTCTGCCTAGAACAATGAACTGTACACTGGAAACCTTTGTCCGTCTGCCGGAAGGAATAAAAGTCACCCCGCGTGCCGACAAGGAAGTCAGCAACGCCTGCGGAAAAGTCGCCTTCAGCTACCAGCCGACGAAAGACGGCGTGAAAGTGACCCGCAGTCTCCGGATAAGCCGACAGTTGCAGACTCCGTCCAACTACAAGGAGCTGTATGCCCTGCTGGCAGAATGGCGGGATGCCAACAACCACACACTGGTGGTCAAGAAGACAGCAGAATGACCTGAGAAAGAATCTTCACAAAAAAGGGAGGACCTTCGGTTTTGCGCCGGGTTCTCCCTTTTTGTGATACCTCATCATACGTCAGGACAAAATCAGCTTGTCTATCTTTCTTTTGCAACTATTTATCTGACACACATGCGACCTCCATGCAAATTTCACCTACCCCTGCTTTGCTTTCGTGGAGCATATCGATGAAGTCCGTATATCTCAACGGATACTTTCCTGCGTATTTCCGATAGAATCTGGCGATGAGACCCATCAGCTCGTCATACCCTATTTGCTTCGCAATACAATCCAACACCAGAGGTCCTTTTCTGTAAACAACGGTATTGTTGTTATTCAGCACCACATCCACAAGCGGCTCATCCTGAGACGTACCCTTGATTTTCTCATACTCCGCCCTGCACTTGTCAAGCTGAGCTTCATAAGTTCGGACACCATAGAATTGACGGATAAACATGAGAGTCATAAACTCATTCAGCGATTCTTTGATGAAATAGGCACCCAGCTGTCCGTCATCAATGAGCAGCGTCCATTCACCCAGCCAGCGATGTCCTATCTCATGAACCAACGGATAGATATCGGGATAAGTGGAAAACTTCTCCTGCGAAGCGGAGATGAAGCCGATGTTATATCTGTTGCTGAACCCCTTTCCGTTGTGAAACAGATAAACAGGCAGAGTAGTTACATTCCGTCCTTCAGAAATATAATCTTCCCCATAGACTCTTCCAAAGAAAGCGATACTGGCTTTCGTCAGTTCAAGCAGTTCGTCATAACGTTCCTTACCGCATTGCATGTCCATAATCTGGTAAATGGACAATCTACCGGGGATATATTCTTCCGTCCGCTGATAAGTCTCACTCCGTATGAAGGCCAGCGTCAACGACTGCGACAGGATATGATGCAACTTACCACTGTATTTCGTGGCATTTTCCAGCTTCAACGGGTATGAACAAATCAAAGAAAGTGAGTCAGGGGTCTCCACATCCAGGTCCATATCCATGTAGGTATTCGGCACATAAGGATAAAAGTATTCACCGAAACTGGTCTCCCACAATTCCGCATCCCCTTCTCCATAGATGAAAAAAGCGGACAGATTGGTGTAGCTATACTCCATGTCGACGTGAACCGAATGTTTTGTCTTTTTATGGAATACGATATTCTTGGCTTCCCCATTATATTCATATTCAAATGCATCTCCCTTTACCGTCAGATTCTCAATCGAAAATTCCTGACCTCCACCCAAGTTCATTGAGACACTGTCTGCACATTGGAAATCCAAGTAGAACGAACAAGACACATGAAGGTTGGCTGCTTCCTGATTATCTTTGCAGATGAGAAGCTTATAATTCGAGATTTCTTCTGCCATTGCCGTATGGCATATCATCAAAATTAAAGTGAGGATGAAAATTATCTTTCTCATACAACCGTATGTTTGCACATGTTCAACTCCATTCTGTAATTCAAGACCTAAAAATGACCAAATAAGATATCGAGAATCTTTAAGAGGAAGCCTTTAAGGCATCACACCTGTACGATTATCTCAATCTGGGCTGGTATTACTGCTATCATAACTTTCAACCAAATCCAGTTTTCCATCTTTTATCCTGTAAAAGTTAATAATGTAATCCTTTAGAGGAACAAGTATCATGTTATCACTGTTTCTATATTTAAAGGAATATGGAACCGGAGATTTGATATGTGTAAGTTCTTCTTTTATATATACTCTTGCCACATCATAATCTAAGGATTTCAAAGAGTCAAATTTGTTTTCTTTTGGGTTTATCATCCATTGTGGATAGCCGTAAACATACTTCGTATGTGGAAAAACCACATAAAGGTCTCTTCCGGATGAGTTTTTCATGCCCACCTGCTTATTGTCAGGCCCGGTCAAAACAGACGGAACTTCGATGTGATAATAATCCAAAAGTTCATTATAATAGCTGCTTGATTCGGGTTCCGAATAAACGGTAAGATCTATTGTCAAAGGATTTATTTGGGCTATTTGGTTCAGATAAGATGCAAGTGAACGGGAAAGTTTCTCATTATTATGGGCAAATCCGCATATAATTACGAACTTATCCTGAGGATTATTTTTGATGACTTTCAGTATATTTTCTGCCGAAACAGAATCTCTGTTTTTATATTCGTAACCGTCATAAGCATGCAGTTTGAATCCGGTTTGTATGGCATTCCTGACAAGATTTGCCATATTCGGTTCATTTGTATATATTCCCATTTCTCTTTCTGGATAAGCCACCCCCTCATATTCGGCAGATAAAGCTTCCATCAACAGATGCTTGTAACCATTGCCATATAAATCCTTTAATAAGGAATTGATAAAAGCGCGATGCTGCGGATATAAATGCGCTTCATTGAACATGATTATCTTTTCATCCAAAAAATTCTTCAAGATAAAATCTTTCGCATTTGATGGGGTAATTGTTTCTCTCAGTTCTTCGCTTTGCTTCAGCTTTTGTATGGGATTTCTAAAAAGCAAACCCGTTCTGTCCTTCTCTAAGATTCTGCCATTGAAAGTCTGGACTGTCATCAATGCCTGCCCATAGTAATCGCGGAATTTTTGATTTACATGAGTGCTGTCAATTTGGATTCTATGTTCTGCTTCCCAAAAATCCATATTGTTTTTCCATGCCTCACGCATATAATCAAAGGACCATAACGGGTTATTATAATCAATGTTTATTAATTGCGCAGAAATTGTACTGCAATAAAGTAATATGATTGATAAAAGCGAAAAAAATCTATTCATATAAGTCTCTCCTTAAGCAATTTAAAATAATAGCAGCTTCATTATTTTATCGCATCGAATCTTTCATTTTCCTTTTGAGCATATTCCTTGAAAAAGTCTGTCACACTCGGATAGAAATTCTCAAAGTTACCATATTTTGCCTGTTCTTTCTCGTATTTTCTCAGCAGGCTCACCAATTCCGGCATCCACCTGAAGTTTCGTTGCATCTGTTCCAACAGTTCATTCCTTATTTCTTCCGGTTTGTATGCCTTATCCAGCATATAACAGATTACAGCTGCGCGAACAAGTGACTCGTTGACCATGGTTTTCCAGTTATTGTATGCCTGTCTCGACATACTCCATTGTGAAGACTTGAACAAATCTACGGCAGCAGGCTCAAGTTCTTTTACGTATGCAGGATATTGGTTTTCATCCAGATAATGATTGATGAAGGAATGGTTAAATTCATGAATCAGTGTCGGCAGGTATTCCTTGCTATACATAGGCGTATCTTCCTTATCCACGTAATAGCCTACCACCGCAAAAACTTCCTTCTTTTTCCCTTTTACCTGCCGGTCTACTCCATAGTTTCCTCCACCGTTGCAAAAACCGATGATCACCGAAAAAACTTCCTGGGGTTCATTGCCATAGAAACGAGGATACCAGTCTATATCAAAATGGTTGATGACATTGTCTTGATAAGACTTGATTCCCTTTTCATAAAGGCTTTTATGGGCTTTGAAAAACGCATTGAAGTTTGTATCCTTATAAAAGCTGTTGAGATGAGACAAGAACTCATCCTTATCCACATTCTTCCATCTTTTGTCCAAGGTGGGGATGTCTTCTTCTATCAATGAAAGAGTACCGTTCCGGTTGTCCAGATGTATAGCCATGGACATGACCGCATCGAAAGAGATGCCATATCTGTTTCTGAGCTCTTTCATGTACCGGACTGCCGGATGCGCAGTATTATCTTTAAAATAGCTGTCCATGTCTTTTATGTACTGCCCTGCCATATCCATGTGATATTCCTGAAATCCTGCCATACGGGACAAGATACTCATCAGTTCCACGTTTTCATTGACCTGCGGAACGACTGACTGCGCCTTTGCCCAAAGACAGCCCATGAGCAAGGCAAAAAGAATCATACATTTTTTCATATCGTAAACGGTTTATTATTCGTAAAATTTAGAAATACTGATATAATAATCTATCTTTGAATTGGGCAAAGTGAAAGGCAGATAATTACCGAAATAGACGGCAGGACAACCAGTTTCACCCTCCACGCGTGCAATGCCCAAATTCCTCATTGTGTGCGCAAAAGTAGAAGCGCCGGAATAAGTCTTGTTGTTTACCAGAATGGTTATCTTTCCGTGATATAGATTTGTTTCTTCCAAATTACTATTGACTGGAGTACCTTTTATTTCAAAAAGTTCTCCATCTGGCAAATGGCAAATCTGACGGAATATCTCCGGATGTCTGTCTTTATTATAGGCTTTAGAATATGCACTGACCTTTAACTGGCTTTTAGAATACATTGTATAGCCAGGATGCGGGAAATAAGAAACGAGTCTTTCCACGCACTTACTTGAACCGCCTGTATTATTACGCATGTCAATGACTATCTCCGGTATTTTTCTGCGATTTATTTCCTTAAAAACAGAATCACAGAACTCCTTCAACTTCGTTTCCTGATACACATTACGAATAGTAAGAATTGCTTTTGTATCATCGGAAGAAAACTTGCAGGTGAAACTTTCGGACTGGACCTGAGACTGCCTTTCCTTGATGACCTTCAAAGCCACGCTTTGCGGCACTCCTTCCAAACGTATCTCTTTAATTTTATCACCATGCTTTACCACAAATACATACGATTCGCTCCATTTGTACATGTACCATAACAACGGAGACCAATAGGCGTTAACACTGCCTTCTTTTACTCCATTATCCTTCTCCGAACCCCAAAGGCCATACATCCGTTCAAGTATATCTTTTGACCTGATACCGTTGATACCGAGAATCGTATCACCTTCGCTTATTCCTGAATTATCAATCACCGGATAATCTACAATAAAGACATCTCCAGTCGCTTTCATTCGTAATGGCATGGTATTGCCATCTTTCTTTGCATGTGCAATGAGGTCATTGGTAATAGGAGGCAGCATCATGCTATGCCCATCCTTTATCTTAGCCACAAAAGGAGCTATTTTCAGATAAAAGTCGGATATGCTGATAGAATCAGTCAGGGATGCCTTAATCATTGCTTTATTGTTTTCATACTCTTCTCTTGACTGATAGAGATAAAGTTCCGGATGCACATATTCCAATTTTGCACATAAAGTGTCAAAATCAGCCATTTGCTGGGCAGGACTTAATTGTTGTCCGAATGTGGGAATTATTGCCACCGTATAAAAGACGATAAGACTGCTTATTATATTCTTCATTCTCATTTCTAATATGTTTATCCTATGACTAAAAAGACTTCAGCAACGAACTGTTTATCGTCCTGTCCACCTCCTGTCTCACCTTCTTCGTCTGGCGGCCGAAGTCGAGGGTGTAGGCCAGTTTGATGTGACAGTACCGGCTGTTTGTCTTGAAATCTTCGTCCGAATAGTACGCGTAGAGTGCATGCTGGAACGTCTTTCTGAACTTCCGGTCGGTGAAAGGAGACACAAGATCGACCTCCGCAAAGAAATTCCCTTTGCTATACGTACATTCCAGTCCGTAGTTGACGGGAGTCTCTTCTATACCCAGCGAAGTAGTATTGACGATTTTGTTTCTGAAATTGATATAGGGAGAAAGGCTGAAATCCCCCAGATAGACATTGGCATTAAGGTTACCCGTCAGGTTACGGCTGCCGAAATCGCACACGGAGTGGACAGACGTATAGTTGTATCTTATATCGCCCGACAGACTGAACGTCCGGTTGAACGTGTGCGAGGCCGCCAGTATCGCCCCATAATAGTGGATGTTCCCGCGGTTGGTAAACGACTTGACGAGATAGGTATCCTCTGCATAATAGTCGTGGACCACCGGATTATGCTCCAGCTTGTACTGGAGGATGGCCGAAAGCCCCGTTTTCTTTATCTTGCCGGAATAATACAGGTATGAATTGAATGAGCGTCCCACTTTCAAGTAAGGATTTCCCGTCTGCACCAGGTAAGGATTGAGTCCGATGCGGGCCTGGTTAATGAGGTCCATCCCGTAGTTGTAATTGTTATAGGACGAGGACCATAACAGCATCCCACTTTTCAGCTGATACTGGAAGTTGAGAACGACACGCGGCGACAGCTTACTGAGTTTTTCACTGCCGTGAAGCCGGTACTGGAGCCAGTCCACCCCCACTCTTGACCGTAGCGACAGCTTCGGGGTAAAGGCATAATTGTAGGAAAGGAAAACCAGCGACTCGTTCTTCCAGAGTGACTGGTCCAGCGGATGGCTGCCTGCGTATTGCGCCTTCCACACATGATGGAAATCGAACAGTTCGACCGAAAAAGAATGTTTCTCCTTGGAGTAGTTGTAGAGGGCAGACAGTTGGAAACCTCCGGCATTTTCCGACTCATAGGAACCCGATTCAAAGTCCGGCTCCCTGTAAGTCCGGTTATACAGGTTACGGGAATAGGTACCGTGCAGACCGAAAGTAAAACTTTGCGTTTGGGAAAGAGGAAGAGTACCCGTGAGGTCCAGCTTGGGCGACAGGCTCTTCTGGTCGGTGGAAGTGGTGAATGCGGACACCTCTTCACCCGTGCGGACGGTTCCGGCCACTTCGCTGCGGGGAGAAGCATTGTTTATCAGCGACAGTTTCCCCACGATATACCGTCCTGCCTTCTGGTGCTGCAAGCGGAACTGCACATACTCGCTGTGCCTGGAATAGGCTTCATCGGAACCGCTTGTCCGGTCGACCGGCTGGCCGGACAAGGCATAATGTTCAGCCATCCCGGTCCGGTTACTGCCGACATCAAAAAAATTGGCTCCGGCAAATACGGAACAGGTCGTATGTTTCCGGTTGAGGCTCGTGGCAAGATTGTAATCGCCATGCGTATATCCAATTGTCTGCAAGCCATCCCACTGCACGTAACCTCCCGCCTTGTATTCCTTCAGTATGAAATTGACGACAATCTGGTCTTTCGCGTATTTCCCGGTCGGATTGTCATGATATTCAATCTTTGCAATGTCTTTCGGACGGAGCATCCGGACATCCCTCTCATCGGCCGGTTGCCCGTTGATATAGAACGACACAGGCATCCCCATTGCTTCGGCCTTGTTCGACTGCGTATCGACAATCATGCCCGGTATCATCAACCGTTTCAAAACCCCATATCCGCTGTTGGACGATTTTTTCTGCTGGGTGTTGGGATATATCACAAGATGATTGTCCACACGAGTGACATTCGATGCCACAATGGTCACTTCGTCCAAGGCGACTGTCCGGCTGATGGAATCATTGGACGAGGTCTGGGCAGTCATGCCAAGCGGAAACAGCAGGAAAAGACTGCTCCCTATTGCCTTCATCGCATATTTACCTATACTCATAGGTTGTATCTGTTTCTTCATGGCGCATCCCGTGATAAGAAAATGATTATTCTTTTTCTACAAATGTATAGAATATTCAGAATAAAACCCTCTTTCCCCTTTAAAAAACCTCTCCCATCTGACGGTCGCCCTCCTATTTTCAAATGAACAGTGTTCCATCCGTTTATCAAAAACGAATCATTGAGAAACACAAACCCTCAAAAAAGAAGAATTCCCGGCCAGATTTTCCATTTCCCGTTTCCCGTTTGTTTGAATGTTCGTCTAAAATGACTACATTCGCAGTAGAATCAAAATCCAGTGGTTATGAGCAAGCTATATCCGGTAGGAGTGCAGAACTTTGAAGGCCTGATACATGACGGCTATGTGTATGTGGACAAAACCGCACAAATCTATGAATTGTTTAATACAAACAAATACTATTTCCTGAGCCGTCCGCGACGTTTCGGCAAGAGTCTGCTGTTGTCCACCCTCGAAGCCTACGCACAGGGAAAGAAGGAGCTTTTCAAGGGACTGGCGCTCGAAAAACTGGAGAAAGACTGGACGGTGTATCCGGTGCTGCACCTGGATTTGAATACGCAGAAATACGATTCGCCGGAGTCGCTGACCAGCATCCTGAACGACAATTTATGCAATTGGGAAAGCCGATATGGCGCACGGGAGAGCGAAACGAGTCTTTCCCTCCGTTTCCAAGGCCTCATCCGCCGTGCATGCGAGCAGACAGGCCGCCGGGTGGTGATTCTCATCGATGAATACGACAAGCCCATGCTGCAGGCCATCGGCAACGAAGCCTTGCAGAACGAGTACCGCAGCACCCTGAAGGCGTTCTACGGCGCGTTGAAGTCCATGGACGGATGCATCCGCTTCGCCCTGCTGACGGGAGTGACCAAGTTCGGCAAGGTCAGCGTGTTCAGCGATTTGAACAACCTGCGGGATATTTCCATGATTGACCAGTATGCAGAAATCTGCGGCATCAGTGAGAAGGAAGTGCATGCCTACTTTGAGGAGGATATTCACGCACTGGCCACGGCTACGGGGATGACTTACGAAAAAGCGTGTGCGGAACTGAAAGCCAATTACGACGGCTATCACTTTACGGAAAATGCCGTGGGCATGTACAACCCGTTCAGCCTGCTGAACACCTTTGCGAAGAAAAAGTTCGGCAGCTACTGGTTTGAGACGGGCACGCCGACCTACCTCGTCGAGCTGCTCAAGCTCCATCATTATCCGATAGAGGACCTGGAACACATCGTCACCAGCCAGCCGGTGCTGGACAGTATCGACACGGCCTCCACCGACCCGATTCCGGTCATCTACCAGAGCGGCTACCTCACCATCAAGGGCTACAACAAGATGTTCGAGAACTACACGCTGGGATTCCCCAACCGGGAAGTGGAACAGGGCTTCTTCAAGTTCCTGCTGCCCAACTACGCGTCGGTGAGCGTGAGCAAGTCGCCCTACCAGATTCAGTGCTTCGTGGAGGAAGTGATGGCGGGCAAGGTGGACGATTTCTTCGACCGCCTGAAGACGATGTTCGCCGACATCCCTTACGAGCTGGCCCGCGACCGCGAGGTGCACTACCAGAACATCCTGTACATCATTTTCAAGCTGATGGGCTTCTACGTGCAGGTGGAATACCACACGAGCCGCGGACGGATTGACCTGGTGCTTCAGACGCAGGACTACGTGTACGTCATGGAATTCAAGCTGAACGGCAGCGCGGACGAGGCGCTGGCACAGATTCGGGAGAAAGGTTATGCCGCTCCTTTTGCCAAGGACAGCCGCACGGTCTATCGGATTGGCGTGAACTTCAGTGACGAGCTGCGGAACATTCAGGAGGTGAAAGTAGAAGCAGGGAAATAAGGTAAATTGTTACACCACACACAAATATGATAATATGACAGAAAAAACACAGAAAGCTTTTTGGAGGGGTGATGATATGCCTGACAGGCATCGTCGGTAGGCGTATAATTTCCATCCAGATAACTTGTCAGTTCAAAACCTTTGTCCGGCGTATCGTCACCACAAGAGGTAAGAGTTTTCTATTTGAGGACAGATTTCAAGTCTACCCGAACCGACCGGCTTTGCACGCCACCTACAATACCGGTTCCGCCTGTGATATTGGTATAATGGGGAGAAGGTTCCGCCAGTCCGAGGTCTGTCAGACTGCCGTTGACCGATTCCTCATCCGTATTGAAAATACCGGTCAGATAATGATAATAATCTTCCGACAGCGAATAAAGGATGATTTTACGAGGGCGTGAGTCATTGGTATACAAAGGAGCCTTTTCTACGATTTTCAGCGTATAGCGGTTCCCGTTGAACAAATCATCCGTAAACGTACGCCCTTCATTCCCATAGATACCGGTATCCGTTGTGATTCCGTCAATAGACTCCTGCTGCGCCAGAAAGACGTCGTCGTACGAGTAATCAATCGTTTCGGCGGCTATTTCATCACCGCTTTCTATCCGGATGAAGTAAAAGTTACGTTCCGCCGAAGGGTCGGTAAAAGTAATGAAATAGGTCACCTCGTACGATTTCCCGTAAGTAACCCCACCGGGAGCCCAGTACATCTGGTCCGGGTCATCAAAAATACGGGCCGTCAGTCTGACACCTTCTATGGGTACCACTTCGGGGATGATTCCCTGTCCGGACACATGCCCGAGGAAACTCTCCACTTCCAGGCTGATGAGCTCACCGGGCACAGGATGATAATCCGACAGATACATCCGGCTTGTTTCATCGTAGCGCAAGGTTTCCGTAAACCTCCCGTTCACGCACATTCTGACTTCCGCATCCGCCACATTGGTGTCCGTTTCCCGATGGTCGGTAAAAAATACCGTACGGGCTACCTGTACCCGGACAACCTCATCAGGCGAAAGTATGCTGTTAAGCACAAGGGTCGGTTCAGGACGATACTTCTCCAGGTCGATGTCCTTGTAACAGGCCGTCAACGACAAGCCGGTCAGTACCGCCCAAATACTGGGATGAAAATGTATATTCATATAGCTATGTGTCCGTTAGAATTTATAGGTATAAGAGACAGAGGGAATGACGGGAAACAAGGCAAACTGCCGGAATCGGGGAGCCAGCGGTGTACCGTCCATACTCTGTTTCTGGTTGTTCTTCTCTATCATGATGGGGTTCATGCGTGAATAGGCGTTATAGAGCGAAACGTTCCATATCCCGGTCCGTCCGCGTCTTAACGGACGATAGATATTGATGCCCACATCCAGCCGGTGATAGGCCGGAAGACGTACATTGTTTTTCCCTGCATAATAATCGGGCATCTCCTCATCTTTATGTGGATAAGTGGGGACAATGTCCGTGGGATAACCGTCCGGATAAGGATAGTTCTCAAGTGACAGTGTAACCCTGTTCCCGGTCATGAACACCCATCCGACATTCAGTTCCACCCGTTCGGAGCACTTCCAGGTAGCCGACAAGGTTACCTTATGGCGGTTATCATATTTCGACGGGAAGCGCTTTCCCCCATTCAAGTCAGCAAAGAGCCGGTCGCTCCACATCAGTCCGTAACCGATGAAACCGTGCAGTTTCCCGAAATCGGCTTCTGCCTGAAAATCGATTCCGTAAGCCCTGCCGCTTCCGATGGTCAGTCTGTCTTCCCAGGAAGCGACCTGTAAGTCCTTGTAATCATCCCGGTACTCCAGCAGGTGGTCCATCTTCTTGTAATACCCCTCAACGGAGAAAGTGTACTTTTTGCCGGGCGACACATACAGACCAACCGAAACCTGGTCGGAAGTCAGCGGCGAGAAGTTCCGGGTGATGGGCAGCCAGTAGTCGGTAGGCAAAGAAATGTAATTGTCGCTTACCTGTTGCACGAACTGGCTCATCCGGGCATATCCGGCTTTCAGACTGACCACCGGGCTCAGCCGGAAATCAGCCGAGACACGAGGCTCGAAAACCTGATATTGCTTTCCTTCCACCCGGAAGAAAGAACCGTGCAGTCCGGCATTGAACCGCAACCAGCGGCAAACTTCAAGGTCACCCTCCAGATACGCGTTCCACTCATTGGCAATTACCCGACTTTCGCTGTTCCCGTTTCCCGACGGTAGAGAGGTAGATTCCTGTACCTCCTCTTCCGGCGCATAACGATGGTGTGTGTATTGCGTCCCCAAGCGGATAATGACCCGGTCGGACGGAATAAACGCCAAGGAGGCATCTACACAGAGGTCGTGAATGGCATTTCGGTTCTCGGTTCGCGAACGGCTATTTTCATAGCCGTTTTCACCCTCCCGGCCCGATACCGTTTCCACCGTTTTCTTGAAATCAGACTGATAGCGTGTATAAGAAGCCTTCATGTCATATACGAAAAAGGTATTGATAGGGAGGTACCACTTCAGGGCAGTCAGCATATTCCCCCACCCCAGCCGGTTTTCATTCTTATGGAGATAAGGGTCCGTATCTTCCCCTTCACCCGAAAAGCGATGTTCCCCCATCTTGAGACGGTCATGCCCATAATATCCCAGCAGGGACAGTGTACCGAAACGCCCCAACTGATGGTCAAGTTTCAGGTTGAAATCCGTGAAACTGTAACCGGCTATGACTTTCTCGCCGTATTTCTTTTTCGAGGCGTTGATGATGGCCAGTGCCGGTACGGAAACCAGTTCCAGCCAGGAACGCCTGAGTGCGACAAACAGGGAAGTCCGGTCTTTCGCCAACGGACCGGAGAAACTGACATTGGCCGACGTCAGTCCTACCGTAAAGTTTCCATGCCAGCTTTTATAATCTCCGCTTTTCATCGAAAGATCCGTCACACTGGAGAGCCTTCCCCCGTAACGTGCCGGGAAAGCACTCTTATAGAATGTCAGGTGACTGACCGCATCGGCATTAAAAGGAGAAAACAATCCGCCCAGGTGATTGGTCTGGTAAATGGGACATCCGTCGATAAGAAACAGGTTCTCATCGTTCTCCCCTCCCCGAACGAACATACCGGCAAACCCTTCCGTACCGGCAGACACTCCGGGCTGCAGTTGAAGTGCCTTGATGACGTCCGGTTCTCCCAAAAGCGTCGGTACGTTCCGGATGGCGTTGTCATCCATCACCGTCATTCCCATTTGCGGGTTCCGGAGCCTGTCGATGCGAGGGGCAGCCTTCACCACTTCCTGCATGTAGAAACTACGCACGGTATCTTTCGCGACCGGAGCCAACTGTTCCTTTGAGACAGAAGATGATTGCGTTCGTTTCCTGACAATCAGCTGGTTTCCATGCTTCACAAACAGAAGTCCGTATTTTTCTGAGGCATCCTTCAGAATGACATCCAGAGGCTTTTTCTGATAGTATAAACGGATTCTCCGGCTGTTTTTCAGGTCAGATTCTTTATAGGCAATCCGGCAACCGGTCTTTTCCCTGACCAGTTCCAGAAATCCGGAAGCACTATACGTCCCCTCGATGGAGAAGACAGCCTGAGCCGAATGTTGGGCATACAGGGTGCTTCCTGCCATAAAAGCCAACAGGCAGGACAATAAAAACAGTTTGGTCTTCATCGTGTTATTCGTGTTTTATACTGAGAATGATTGTATGGTCATGGCCGGTTCTCCAAGTGAGGTGTTCATCCAATACACAAAGGGTTTCCAGCACTTCCCTGACGGTAGCCGTCGAATCAAATTCGAGGGTGTACTTTTCTTTCGAAACACCTTCCAGTTTTATCGGAATATTGAAACTCCGCTCCAGCGAATGTCTGATTTCCTCCAGACTCACATTCCGGAAATACAAGTAAGGCGGCTTTTGCGCAGAAATGTGTATCTGGTGTGTGGTCTTGTCATATACCAAATATTCGCCGGGATGCAATACGTGTGAGTGGAAGCTGTCTGCCGGGTTTACTTCAACCGACCCCGTTTGCAGATACACGGCAGCCTGTCCGTCCTCCGGATAATCATCCACACAAAACCGGGTGCCCAGCACCCTTGTGGTCAGATTTGGAGCGTTCACGATAAAGGGCTTGTCCGTGTGATGAACCACATTGAACCAGGCTTCCCCTTTCAGTCTAACCCAACGGACAGTATCCTCAAAAGCTTGCTGAAAGGCAATTTCTGAAGAAGGATTCAAACGGACCAGGGAACCGTCGGGTAAAGTAACGGTTTTCGACTCTCCTTTTCCGGTAGTCACCGTTTGTATAAGGGAAGTTTCTGTGGAGTTCCATGGCCAGAAAAAAACGACCAGCACGCAAATCAGGAAAGAGGCGGCATAGCCGTACCTGTACCAGCGGCGGCTTCTGCTCCTGAAACCCAGCCGGCTAGAAATCCGTTTCCATCCGTCCTTCATTTCCCGACTGTCGGACACGGTCTCCGCTCCATTCCAGTAACGGAGCAATGCTTCCTCCTTCGCTTCCGTATTTTCATCCTCACAGAGCCAGCGCTGGATTTTTCTCTCCAGCTTCTGAGGGTATCGGCGATGGACATATCGTCTGATAATTTCGTGAATGTAATTCATAAGTTTTTCTGTTTTCTACAATCAAGTACAAACATTTCCATCCACACTCACTTTCATGGCATAGTTTTTTAACTTATGATAACATGCAGAACAAAAGAATCACGTAGGCAGTGACGGCCTGCCTGATTTCCTTCAAAGCCAGACTGATCTGGTTCTCCACACTCCTTTTGCTGATTCCCAACCTATTGGCTATTTCTTCATTGCTCACTCCCTGCTCCCGGCTCATCCGCCGGATCCGGTCGAATATTTCACGTTTTCCTTCTGCGTCCAGTCCTGCTGCCGGCTCGTCCAATATGATATATTCCGGATGCATCGCAAGCACACCTGCAATCGCCACACGCCGCTTCTGTCCGCCTGATAACTGTAACGGCGATGCTTGATAATATTTCTCCGGCAGATCAACAAACCGAAGTGCTTCCTCCACACGCGTCTTGCATGCTTCCTCGGTCAAGCCCTGCTTACCTGGTCCAAATGC
>OHPH01000399.1_pt1 | contig 23465 bp, 27 predicted proteins | sample 1577681 | NCBI WGS metagenome assembly OHPH01 (sample SAMEA3879603, study PRJEB24766) | human gut metagenome | biome: human-associated habitat; feature: feces | place: USA | collected 1985/1987 | reverse complement strand
CTAAAAAATAGGCACTACACTAATTCAAAATGTCCTTGACAAAGGGGACAGTTTATAATAATCCATTACACACACCACCTTACATAGATTTACTTTCCTCACACAGTACTCCAACAATGCGTCCCATGCAACTTTACATTTCGACTAAGAAATCCATAAGTTCATTATAGAAATTCCATTTTCTCTTAATGACAATTGTTTTGGTTTTTTCTCTTTTTTTAAAATCTTTGGTCAAGTTACTAAACTCAAGATAATTAATTGTCACTTCGCTATCCCCATTTTTATTTTTAGAAATATTTGTAACAGACAAAATCTTCCAAATATCCTTATGTCCTGGTAGATTTTCAATGTCATACTCATTCTTAATTCTGCTACTGTAAAATGCCAAATCAGCTTCGCCATTCCGCGATAATATTTCACCTAATATAGGATGCCCTTTTCTTGAAAGGAATACAGAAGCTGTTTCTTCCTGATTTAAATACCTAAACCGATATAAATTTCCTCTGCAGGAATCATAAATATACTTCCACTCATTCCGTTCTCTCGGATCAAAAATAACGTTAGTTTTCCTTTTTTTCTCTAGTGCTTTTTTAGCTTTATATTCTTCCAGTTTTTTCTTCATATCAGGGCTTGTCTGTCGTGAATATAAAGGACTGACTGACATTTTTTCTACAGCATCACTAAAAGCTGCTGTATAGTTGGGGTGCATTTTAGCGCAACGTTCCACAATATTGTCTTCACCATCTATGATAACTCCCCTGTAATATTCACATTGATAATCTTCATGCCAAATTTTTTCAGCCTCAGGTCTGAAAACCCGACTTTTTCCATCCATCGCCAGTTCTCCTTCAACTTTCGATTTGTTACTCACATACCAGATCTTTTGTCGAATTATTTTATGATAGCCATTAAAAGCACCTTCTCTTGTGGTTATGAGTTAATTATAAAACACCAATTTACAACTTTTTTCATAAAAAAAATTGTACAGGGCTTTCTGATGTATAATGAATTTGCACAAAAACATTAAAAAGGAAAGTGAACCTGTACGACAAAGACATTATACAATGAAAACTCATTAATTGGTAGACTTCATAAATATTTTCTAGCATATTTTGAAACTGTTTCTGTTTCTACGGCAGAAACATTATTTTTACTGGTACTTTCAATACTCGCATTGTGATCTCATTGGAAATGCCAGAGCAGATTCTGTCATTTATGATCTTGCTCCTGCACCAACAGGGAGGAAAACCAGATAGTTTTGAGGACGTGGGAGAGAATCTGCGTCCTTTTTTGTAGTTTTATTGCAATAAAGAACAAAGATTCGATGCGCGAGGGCAGACTTTGGGACTCGTAAAATGCTAAGCTATAGCCATCATAAGAAACAAGCATTTAATTTACGAAAAACAGGAGGATAGGACAAAATGGAAAAATTTATTTACTGGATAAAGAGGACACTGCATCATTCAAAACACTGCAACAGCTTATGTATGCTGTGCAAATATTATGATGAATGTAAAATCGACGGACCGGTATAATAGCAGGAGGACACGACAATGAAAGAAATGTATTTTACAATAGCAGGATGCAACCATTATTACGGAAGTGACTTCATGGAAAAAGGCATGAAGGTCAAGCTTGTCAAGGAGCCGGACAATGAGTATGACAACGAAGCAATACAGGTAAAGATAAAAGGATTTGGCAAGGTGGGCTACGTAGCCAACAGCCCATACACCGTGAAGGGTGAGTCAATGAGTGCAGGCAGACTGTATGACAAAATCGGTGGTAAGGCAAAAGGAAAGATTGTGTTTGTGACAGACGGCGGAGTCATTTGCAAAGTAATCAGAGATGGTAAGGATAAGACGGTGATGATAGAGGAAGACAAAGTAAATGATGAAGATCAGTTAGGTTTTAAAATATAGTTTTTTTCAATGCTTAATGGTATAATAAACTCATGATGAACAAAAACAAAACCTTGGAATATTACAACAAAAATGCAGATAATTTTGCAAAAACAACAATAAATGTGGATTTTTATGAGACACAAAATCGCTTTAGCACGCTGTTGCCGGAGCACGGATATATATTGGATTTTGGCTGTGGTTCAGGAAGAGATACAAAATATTTTTTGGACCAGGGCTTTTATGTAGATGCTACAGATGGTTCAGAGGAAATGTGTCATATCGCAAGCAATTACACAGGAATACAAGTCAGAAGGCTGCTATTTGAAGAACTTGACGAGAACAAAAAATATGATGGCATATGGGCCTGCTCGTCAATACTTCATCTTCCTAAGAATGAACTTAAAGCCGTGTTTATGAAAATGCTTAAAGCATTAAAGGAAGACGGCATAATCTACACATCCTTTAAGTATGGTGACTTTGAAGGAGAAAGAAATGGCCGCTATTTCACAGATTTCACGGAAAAGACATTTGAAGAGTTTGTTGGTGAAATAGATAATCTGCAACTAAAGGAAGAGTGGATTACAGGCGATGTAAGACCGGGGCGGGGAGAAGAAAAATGGCTGAACGTAATACTGCAGAAGAATTAGATGATGTATATGAAATAAAATATTCGACAGATGCAATGACCGGAGGCGCGGATAAGAGAATGTACCTGTACTATCAGCTTGCAGACAGTATAAAAAAGGCTGACAGTGTGGATATTATTGTTTCATTCCTGATGGAATCAGGCGTGAAAATGCTGCTCGGTGAGCTTGATGATGCACTAAAACGTGGTGCAAAAATCAGGATTCTGACAGGAAACTATCTTGGCATTACGCAGCCATCAGCACTGTATCTCATAAAGCATAAGCTTGGTGACCAGGTCGATTTGCGCTTTTATAATGAGAAAAACCGTTCATTTCATCCAAAATCATATATGTTTCATTACAAGGATTACAGTGAGCTATACATTGGTTCCTCTAATATTTCAAGAAGTGCACTGACATCCGGTATCGAGTGGAATTACAGATTCAGCAATAAAACAGATCCGATTAATTATGAGAAGTTTTACAATACTTTTGTAGACTTATTCGAAAATCATTCCATAGTAATAGACGATGAAGAACTGAAAAAATATTCAAAGAACTGGCACCGTCCGGCAGTATCAAAGGACTTGGACAGATACGATTTGAAGGACGATAAAGAGACATCAAATCAGATACCACTATTTGAGCCGAGAGGCGCGCAGATAGAGGCTTTGTGTGCGCTTGAAAATACGAGAGCGGAGGGCGCAAGGAGAGCATTGGTTCAGGCTGCAACCGGTGTCGGAAAAACATATCTTGCGGCGTTTGATTCAAAAAATTATGAGAGAGTTTTGTTTGTTGCACACCGCGAGGAAATATTAAAGCAGGCTGCAGAATCATTTAAAAATGTACGTGATTCAGATGATTACGGATTCTTTAACGGAGATAGTAAATGCACTGAAAAGTCGGTGATTTTTGCGTCAGTAGCGACTCTTGGCAGAGTGGAATATCTGAATGAAAATTACTTTGCACCGGATTATTTTACATATGTTGTGATTGATGAATTCCACCATGCTGTTAATGAACAGTATCAGAGAATTGTTGATTATTTTAAGCCAAAATTTCTACTGGGACTCACCGCGACTCCGGAGAGAATGGACGGAAAAAATATCTATGAAATCTGCGATTACAATGTGCCATATGAGATTTCGCTAAAGGAAGCAATCAACAAAGGAATGCTTGTGCCGTTTCATTATTATGGAATCTTTGATGAAACAGATTATTCAAAGCTGCATATAGTAAGAGGCAGATATGATGAAAAGGAATTAAATGAAACCTATATAGGCAACGTTCGCAGATATGAGCTGATTTACAAATATTATTGTAAATACGGCTCAAGGCAGGCGCTTGGTTTCTGCTGTTCAAGGGAGCATGCAAGGGAGATGGCAAAAGAATTTTCAAAAAGGGGAATACCATCTGTAGCAGTGTTCAGCGATGCAAGCGGCGAATACACAGAGGATAGAAATGTAGCTATTAGGCAGCTTAAGCAGGGCAAAATCAGAGTGATTTTTTCAGTGGATATGTTTAATGAAGGTGTGGATATCACATCAGTTGATATGGTAATGTTCCTCAGGCCTACGGAATCTCCGATAGTTTTTCTCCAGCAGCTTGGAAGAGGACTCCGTAAATGCAGAGGAAAAGAGTTTCTGACTGTGCTTGATTTTATCGGCAATTATGAGAAGGCGGGCAGAGTGCGTTTTCTTCTGTCAGACAGGAGTAATCAGCATGCAGGTGTGTATAATCCGTCAGATACATCAGCTTTTCCGGATGATTGTCTGGTAGATTTTGATATGAAGCTGATTGATCTTTTTGCGGAAATGGACAGAAAACATTTAAAGCTTAAAGACCAGATAATTAATGAATATTTCAGGGTTAAGGAGCTTCTCGGAAGGCGCCCGGACAGAATGGATTTGTTCACATATATGGATGATGGAATTTATGAAATAGCCATTGCTCATTCAAAGGATAATCCATTTAAGAAATATCTCGAATTTCTTAAAGAACTGGATGAGCTTAATCAGGATGAAGAGTTTTTTTACAAAGGAATAGGAAGAGAATTTATCAGTCTGCTTGAAAATACAAGCATGTCAAAGGTGTATAAAATGCCGGTGCTTATGGCTTTTTATAATCATGGAAATATCCTGATGGAGGTGTCGGAAGAGCAGCTGCTTTCAAGCTGGAAGGAGTTCTTTTCAACCGGAACTAACTGGAAAGATCTCGATAAAAATATGACTATTCAAAAATACAATTCCATATCGGATAAGGAACATTTAAAGAAGATTCTATCTATGCCGGTGCATTTCCTTTTGGAGTCGGGAAAGGGATTTTTTGTGAAGAAAGATGGTGCGGCAATCGGGCTTAGAGAAGAGCTGAGACCGCTAATTGATAATCCGGTAATGGTTTGTCAGATGAAGGATGTGATTGATTATAGGGCTATGGACTATTATCAGAGGAGATATAGGCAGTCACAGGAAGATGGAGAATTATAATGTAAACTTATGAAGCAGTTAGGGGGATGAAATCATATGGCTCAAAGAACAGTGGCATTATGTGATGGAAAATTTATAGGAATTGAATCAATTTATACCGTCATAGATGGTAAACAAATTAATATTCCGGACAAACTTGAACAGCTTCGAGCAAAAAGCCGTAATAATGAGTTGTTCTGTCCTTGTGGCTGTGGAGCAAATCTTGTACTGGTGGCAGGTGAACGAAATTTAAGAGAACAGCATTTTAGAATAAAAGAGGGCTTTGATGGTATATGTCAGATGCCCGTTGAAGGAATTAATTCAATTGATTCAAAGATTGCTCTAAAATGTTGGCTGGAGGATAAACTGCATACAGATGATATTGAAAGCAGGGTTCCTATAAGAACTGTATCTGAGTCTGAAAGAAAATATGAATTTACATTTATGTCAGCGAAAAAGAAGATAGCTTTATCTTTTTGCAATGAATACCGTAATTTATCTGATGATAAATTTACTATTCTTGAACAGCATAGCAATGGTAATTCAATTATTTATGTTGCGTCAGGGGATAAATCCGAAACAAATGGACAGTACCCGGAAGGGTTAATGAAAATTCAGAAGAGACAGGGCTATTGCCTGCTTTTAAATGTAGATGGAGCTGATTATTCAAAGGCTGAGTTGACAGTTGTATATTATGAAAAAAATGCTGATGGAGTATGGGAAAAAGTCAATATAGCAAGAGATAAATTAAGTAAATTTGACATATCAGATTCATCACAGATAATGTATCATAATCATTCGCTGTCTGATATGTTAAAGGAAAAACAACTGGAGTTTAATAAGCATAAGCAGGCAATTATTTATCAGCGTGAGTTGGATAAGATACATGCTGAAGAAGCCTGGAGAGCTGAAGAGGAACGAAGAAAACAGGCTAGAATAAAAGCTGAAAAAGATAGAAAGGCAGAACTTGAGCGTAGAGAAAAAGAAAGAATAGAGCAGGAAAAAATTGCTGCTGAGAAAAAAGAACAAGCCCGAATGGAACAAGAAAGAGTTGAGGTTGAAAAAAGACAGAAGAGACAGGAATTCCTAAAAGTCATAAATAGTGGTGATTGTCCGGAAGATAGGGTTTTAACTGATGAAGGAGGACGCAGATGGGTACAGTGCGAGTTCTGTGGAAAATTTGCTCCGGCAAGTGCATTTGCTTCATATGGTGGTTTCGGAAAATTAAATAAAGGAAAGTGCTATGAATGCTCAAGAAATCCGAATATAAATACAGAAGTAAATGTCTCAGAGGAAAAAGCAAGACAAAAGCAAAGATATGATCCTAATATATGTCCTGAATGTGGTGGACGTTTGCGATTAATACAAGGTCCTTTTGGTAAATTTGTTGGATGCGAGAATTATCTTACGTGTAAATTTAAAAGAAGAGTAAGAAAAAAATAGGAACGTTAGAGTTCGAACTGTGCTTATTGTTTTGTATAGAGGGAAAATTAAATGGCTGATTCGAATGTACAAATTGAAGAAGTATATAAAAGAGTACCATTTTTCCCAACTAATTGGGATGATTATAATAAATGTCCGGTCTGTAATAGTGTATTAAAAAACGGCAAAAAAATGGCTAAAATATATAGTAATGGAGAGTTAATAGAAGAAGATGTACTTTTGCCACTAAAAATATGTCAAACTTGCGATATTGGATATGGAACACCTGAATTGATAGAATATATACATACAGTGTACCGTAAAATGCATATTAACCCAATGCAACTAAGAAAGAACGACATAGGAAATGGGAATGTGAATGATATAAAATTGCGGATACAGATGCAAAATAGTTTTCATAATAAACACAAATCAAAGAATGGGCAGTATCCGGAAGTTGATAAATTGCTTGGAATCATTCAAAAAAGAAAAGATAAACAAATTAAGGGTTCATTGTCAAAGTATATGGGGATTTCTAATGATGAAAAAAATACGATTCGTAAAAAGAACGAGGAGCATAATGTTATCCCAACAGATGCACAAATTTATGTAGGCAATTCAGAACAGCATGTTTGTTTGGGAAAAATGACAGGAAGTGTACGTCTGACAAATAGAGTCTTGGCATGTAAGGGAAAAATTTATCCTTGTAATATAAAGCAATGTCTTAGATGTAAAAAATATTTTATTTCCCCGAGAGATTTTTATTCTAATAGTTCTTTACCAGATAATTATACATATATTGAGCCTGCAAATAAAGTTGTGTCAATTAGTCCGCATGATTTTATAGTAAGAGTAAATACTAATAGGTGCACTTCCGGTGGACACAGACTGAAAGATATAAAGTGCAGCGTTCCGTTAGGGTTATTCTCAGGTGGGGTAAGAAGAGTAGAAGTACCTGCAGCATATTGTTATGTATGTGATAAATATTATATTCTAGATGAAGATTATGAAATGTTGAAGAAAAAAGGTGTAGTACTTTGCCATATTGATGAAAAGGAAGAATTGGTGAAAGATTACGGTTATGATGACTGCGATTTTGAATTAAATAAGGAGTCACTGTTACATAAAATTGGATATAATGTAAGTGCAACAGATAATCTTTTATGTTCTAAGCGTTGGTATATTCTAGAGTCAGCGGTGGACTTTGAGATTTTGACAAGAGAAGAGATTTGTTCTCATTTAGATTATCTCATACATCGAAGTAAAGGCAGGTTACATTATGAGGATGCAATAAGCAAATGGGAATGTGACAGAACTCATATTGCAAACTATAGGAGCAATGAATTAGAAACGATTAAAGCAGAATCTATATCGACAAAAAGAAGAATATAACGAACTGTTTGGCCTTAATATGATTTCAAGATAGGAAGGTAATGTAATAATGTCGGAGAGCCTATTACTACAGGATGTAAAATCTGCACAAATATGATAGAATAAAAATTGAATATTTATACATTTTTGGGGATAGAGGTGATATGTTTGAAGCAGACGAAAGTAACAGAGTGGATTATATCAGGCAATCCAGAACAATATAATGTAGTAGATGCATTTCATAATTTGCATAGAGTGGATTGGGCACAAAAGGCAAATATGACGGCTGGTGATATAGTTTATATTTATGTATCAGGAAATGTAAAAGCAATTAAATTTAAATGTAGAGTAAACAAGGCTGATCTTGACGAATCGGATATTGATGATCGAGAATATGATCTTTCAGGCCAGTTTGATGGTACAGCTGGCCGCTATATGGAATTAGAGTTACTTGAAGAGTACGTGGGTGATGAATATTCCAGGGAAGAACTGATGAAACATGGATTTAGGTCACCACAAGGGCCAATACGCATGCCAGAGTCGGTTAAACAGTATTTAGAATCAATAAGTGTATTTGAACATAGATATCCAGTAAATACAGCTGTATGGATTGCGACAGCATTGCTTTCAGCAGAATCGTTTGATAGTAATCCGGTATGTAGCAAAAAGGATATGTATTTTAAACAAACAGCAATCATACAGCGTGCACAAAAGTTGGCGGAAAGCAGTGTGGCAAATGCTCGTTGTTCGCAGTGGTGTTGCGCGGATAATGATAACTCATCTAATAATTATCTCCGGGGAGATTCCGAAGAAAATAGTTCATTGAGAAGATTAAGTCTTCTGGATGAATTTCCGGAGAAAACACACCCGGAAGGGCTCAACATGGCGGATGAGTTGACCATGAATGGAAATAAAATAACAATGGAAGAACTGTTCTATTTTGTCAGAGAGCAGTATCCAACGATTATCGGAAATGATAGTAAAATTGATTACATAGGAGTTCTGGATTATCTACGAGATAACACAGATGTTCCGTATTCTAAGCCAGATGCACCGGGGCTTGCAGCAGAAGAAGTAAGTCGTCTTTTGGAAGTAAAGAAAAAAGGACAGAATGCTATAGCTGAGTTGAAAAAGATGGCAGAAGCATTTGCTGTTAGATTTAAGTTAGAAAAATGCATGTCTATGTCTTGGCTGGATGGTTCAAATACAAAAACACGCCGCTATTTATGGGCACCATTAAAATACGGAAAATATGCGGATAATCCAGTAAGTGTATCGGTGTTTGTAGAAAAACGTAACAGCGATACTTGTTATCGAGTAAGTTTGGAAATAAAAAATGATGGTGATGACAAAGACATAATGAAACAGTACCATTCACATTTAGACATTCCTCTTAATGTGGCGGCAGGCCTAGTTTATGTTTCTGTTTCTGGTAGCAATGAGTGGGGAACTCCAGATATTTTGAATAAGACGCAAGATGAAATAAAGCAGGAAGTTGAATCTGGAAAGCTCAAGAAAGTGCAAATATGTAAGTACATTGATAGAAAGCCGGATGAAACAAACGCTTATTATCATACAGAAATAACTAAGGCCATAGTAGCTATACTGCCATATTATGACCATGTACTTGGAATTGAAAAGATAGAGTATTATCCAAGTCTTGCTGAATATGATCCAGGAATTACTGCAGAAGAATATGAAAGAATTCTGGGTGATGAGAATATTGTAAAAAGCGCATGGTTAGATACTCTTCATTATTTGTATTTGATGGGTGGAATAGGAACCTGCAAGCAGATAGCGAATAAATATGGAAATGGCGCCGCGCATTATAACACGAATGCAATCAATGTTGCTAAGGCTGTACATAAGGAAACAAACTGTCCGTTATGTGCAAGAGATACAGGAGAAAATCAATACTGGTCAGTTTTGTTCTATGGACGAGATTTGGCAGACAGTGCCGATGGTGTATTTTCTTATAAAATGAGAGAGCCTTTGATGGAGGCAATCAAAGCATTAGAGGAAAGAGGTGTGTTCCAGGAGATGAAAGAAGCAAATAAAGAGTTTGATAAGAATTTAATATTATATGGACCTCCTGGAACAGGAAAAACATATAATTCTGCTACATACGCTGTTGCAATTTGCGATGGGAAGTCTGTAGATGAACTTACAGATTATGACGCAGTTATGAAAAGATACAATGAATTAAAAAAAGCTGGAAGAATAGCATTTACTACATTTCATCAATCATATGGATATGAGGAATTTATAGAGGGAATTAAACCGATTATAGATGAGAATAAGCAAGATATTGGATATACAATAGAACCAGGGGTATTTAAGGAGTTTTGCGAAAATGCGAGAAGCATTGTTCGAACAAAAAACGGTGATTCTATTGATGCAGGGGCTAGAATATGGAAGTTAACCATTATGAATGGAGATCTGAATCAAGTAAAACAGGAATGCTTTGAAGAAAATAATGTTCGAATGGGATTTGACATAGATTCAGATGAAGCGCGTTCTTTTGTGGAAGATGTGAAGCTTGGCGATATTATTTTGTCATTTAAAACTCGAAAGACAATTGACGGAATTGCAATAGTAACAGATGAAGCAGCTGAGCTGCAAGATAAGAGTATGTATAAGACTGCAAGAGCAGTGAAATGGCTTGCAAAAAATATTGATGAGGATATTACTGATATAAATAATGGTAAGTTACTTCATAGAATGACTTTTGCAAAAGTCCCTAATATGAATGTAAAGGATGTTATTAAGTTAGCTGAGAAAGTAAATCCAGGCTTAGAAAGTACAGTGATTGAAGAAAATACAGAGCCACACGTATTTATTATTGATGAAATTAACAGGGGAAATATCTCAAAAATATTCGGGGAATTAATTACATTAATTGAAAGTACAAAGAGAGCTGGGATGTCTGAATCAGCATCAGCTATATTACCATATTCAGGAGATGAATTTAGTGTACCATCTAATGTGTATATACTTGGAACAATGAATACCGCAGATAGATCCATAGCTTTGATGGATACAGCGCTTCGGAGAAGATTCCAGTTTATTGAAATGATGCCGGATTCAGATGTGCTTAGAAAGATTCATGCGGATAAGGTAGAGGATTTGGATGTTGCAGCAATGCTTGATAAAATCAATGAAAGAATTACATTCTTATATGATAGAGAGCACACGATTGGACATGCCTTCTTTACTGGACTTAAGGATGACGCATCACTTTCAAAGCTGCAGTCTATATTTGAAAAATCTGTAATTCCATTATTACAGGAATACTTCTATGAGGACTATCAGAAGATACAGCTTGTATTGGGCGATAACGCCAAGAGTGATGATAACTTGAAGTTTATTCTTGATGAGAAAGTAGTAGCAAAGAATATTTTCAAAGGTAATGTTGAAGACGTGATTGATCTTCCGGAAAAGAGATATTCAATCAATAAGGTAGCCTTTGGCAATATCAATAGTTATAAGGAAATTTTGTAAAGCGTGGTGATAACATGGGTAAACCGTTTGAGGTAAAAGAGTTTGACTCCATTATCTGCAATGCGGATTATAAAGATGATGAAAAATATAAATATTTGAATCAGAAAGAATTCGATAATCTGGTGGCGTTTATCCATGAGTTTACCGGAGATGCGGATAGTGCAGATGCGTTAGACTTTATGAAGATTGGCTACCGACGTAATGTTGGAGAAGTAGTCTCTATAAAGAACTACGTTGGTCTGATTCAAATGAAGAATGGTTTCCATATCCAGGTACTTCCAAAGATATCGTTTGGAGCGGAAGACGAAGGAAATGTGCAAACCAAGAGAGTGTTCCTTAGAATGCTCCGAAGCATGAAGGATTTTCCAAGTAAGGTTTTCAACGATGCTTCTTTAAAAGTAGACCAGATGAATTTATACGAGCTGTTTATCAATATGTATCTGCAGGAAGTCAGACAGTTGGTGAAACGCGGTATAAAGTCAAATTATGTTGGACAGGAAGATAATTTGCGTTATTACAAAGGAAAACTTCTTGTAAATCAGCAGGTGAGGGCGAATTTGGCCCACAAGGAGAGATTTTACGTAGCCTATGAAGAATTCCATCCCAATAGGGCAGAAAACCGGCTTGTAAAGGCAACACTCGCAAAGTTACAGAAATTGACGACAAGTGCAGAAAATTCAAAAGAGATAAGACAGTTACTAACAGCTTTTGAAATGGTGGATGCTTCGGTAAATTATGCGAAGGACTTTTCACAGGTAGTTATCAATAGAAATACTAAGGATTATGAAATGCTGATGCAGTGGTCAAAGGTATTTCTGATGAATAAGAGTTTTACGACGTTCTCCGGATCCACAGCATCAAGAGCCTTGCTGTTCCCGATGGAGTCTGTATATGAAAGTTATGTAGCACAGCAGATGAAAAAGGTGATGAGTCCGGAAGGCTGGGATGTATCCAGCCAGGACAAAGGACACTATCTTTTTACAGAACCAAGGCGGCAGTTTGCGCTAAGGCCGGATATCGTTATGAAAAGAGGAGAGCGTACAGTAATTCTGGATACAAAGTGGAAAAGTCTCGTTGATAACGAAAGAGTAAATTATGGTATTTCACAAGCGGATATGTATCAGATGTATGCATACTCGAAGAAATATAACACACCTGAAATATGGCTGTTATACCCAGTGAATGATGAAATGAGAAATCATTATCCAATCCGGTTTGAGAGTGGAGATGGAACAACAGTAAATTTGCATTTTGTTGATGTCGATAAAATAGAAGAAAGTTTGCAAGAACTTAGAAGCAAATTGGAAGAAGGTGAATAGGATGGCCAATACAAAATTTGACAAACTCATAGGGCTATTAGAACCATTGGAAAATAATAGTGTTGGAGAATGGATAATAGATAAAGAGCACAAAGGAACAGAAGACGATCCTAAACACTTCCCATGGGATAAATTTGTGAATAGAGAGTGATTAGGATATGATAATGACAGTAAAAGGCGATATAACAAAAGTAACAGATGTGCAGGCAATTGTGAATGCAGCAAACAACTCGCTTCTTGGTGGAGGCGGTGTAGATGGTGCTATTCACAAAGCAGCAGGACCGGAACTTCTGGTGGAGTGCAGGACACTTCATGGATGTGAAACAGGAGAAGCAAAGATAACAAAAGCCTATAATTTACCATGTGATTATGTTATTCATACTGTAGGACCGATATGGAATGGAGGAAGTAATAGAGAAGAGGAGCTTCTTGCTAACTGCTATTTTAATTCCATGAAGCTGGCAATGGATAATGGAATAAGGTCTATTGCATTTCCTTCCATATCAACGGGAGCATATGGTTTTCCGGTTGAGTTGGCAGCAAATATTGCAGTACATACAGTAAACAGGTTCTTGCAGGATAATCTGAACAGCTTCGATTTGGTGGAATGGGTGCTGTTTGATACTCATACTGAATCGGTGTACGAAGCTGCGGAAAAATCATACATGGAAGATGAAAGTGATGATTTTGATTAAAGTTTTTATTGATGATTTTGGAACAAAGATTCGAATTACGAGGGCAGACTTTGGGACTCGTAAAATCATATACTAAAGACAATCAAAGAGCTGATATCATTTGCAACTAATAAGGGAGTGTGTGATTATGAGAAATAACAAGAATTCTATCGTAGAAAACGTAATTTTGTTTCTGGTAGCTATTGGAGTATTTGCTATCATAGGTGGATTCGCAGGATGGATATGGTGGAGATGAAAGCTTTCCACATGATGGAAAACAGGGAAGATGCGGCTGTGGCGAGGGCTACAGTTGGGATGATAATGATGGCAAAGTCAAAAGAAGGTGGTCAGAGTGGGACTATTTAAGAAAAAGACAGTTACAAAGGCATATGATAAAGAAAATAAGAAACCGGTAATCAAAGCGAGCATATGTAATGGTGAGCAGGTTGCAGGCTTTAAGAACATTCATACAGGTAAGATAGAAGAAGTTATGCTGATTAAGAACCAGGCAGACCTTAATGCATTCAAGAAAATGTATGGAATAGATGGAGAGATAGAGAAGGAATATTAAACGAGGTATTTGAAGTTATGTTATCTTTTGCTTCTGCAAGCATATAAGGATTATATTTACTTTTACACTTAAATATAATAAAATATAAGCACAAAAGTAAATATCAAGAATAAGGAGGCCAACTATGTCAACATCAGATATTTTGGAATCGCTAATTGAAAAAGACAATGGGTATTTGATTACATCGAAGGCCGTTGAATCAGGTGTATCAAAGCCATCTGTCTCAAAATACGTCAGAGAGCATGATATGGAAAAAGTGGCACATGGCATTTATATCTTAGATAATGTGTGGCCAGATGAGTTGTTTGTACTTCAGCAACGAAATAAGAATATTATTTATTCGGGCGAGACCGCCCTTTATTTGCATGGTCTTATCGACAGAGAATACAGTCATATTTGTTTCACTGTTCCTACCGGATATAATGCTACACATATCAAAAAGAAAAACAAAGAAGTTCATTATGCAAACCCAGAGATTTTTGATATGGGGACCTGTGAAATCCCGTCAAGCAGCGGTAATTTGGTTAAAGTATATGACAAGGAAAGATGTATTTGTGATTTGATTAAAGATCGAAAGAAATATGAAATTCAGTTATATCAGACAGCAATCAAGGAATATATGTCCTCGAAGGAAAAGAATCTATCAAGATTGATTGAGTATGCGGTTAAACTTGGAGTAAGGGATGAAGTGATGATGTATGTGGAGATAATGGTATGATTCATACAGCGAAACAACTTAAAGACAAAGTAAAAAACATGTCTGGCGGGAATAGTGAAGTTTTGTCGTATAATCTTGAAACTCTTCTTGCGGAAAAGATGCAGACGATTTTGGCAAGAGGACTTGCGAATACCAGAATGAAGAATTTTAATATTTAAGAGTTTGTTTTATAGGCAATGTTAGCAGATATGAGCTGATTTACAAATATTACTGCAAATATTGCTCAAGGCAGCATGCAAGGGAGATGGAAAAATCAGAGTGATTTTTTTCGTAGGAAGATTAATATCGCTTATTTTTATATTTTATTTGCAAAGTCATATTCTCTCAGCAAAGTTTATGGATTTGAGAGAGATAAAACGTATAAAAGGTGGATCGCTATTGACGAAAATATAGTAAAAGTGTATACTGATTTTATAACATGCTTTGTATTTTTGGGTAAAATATACAAAAGTGATCAGTTCCAAGGAAGGGAGAATAAAAATATGAAGAATATGAAGGTAAGAACCAAGCTAAATCTGATACTGGTTCTGGTTATTTTACTTGTGGCTCTTGGGAGTGTTGTTTCCTTCAAGGATTTGGAAGATGTGAAAGATAAAGCATTGGAGACAATGGATGCATCATCCCGTCAGAGTTATGATGATTCAATTAAAGAGCAGGTGGGCGTGGTTATTTCCCTGTTGTCGGAGATTAATGACGCATATAAAGCGGGAACTTATACGCTGGATGAAGCCAAGAAAATTGCAGCGGATGAGGTTCGGCAGATGCGTTACGGAGAGACAGGTTACTTTTGGATTGATCAGTCAGATGGAACAAATGTAGTTCTGCTTGGCAGCGATACCGAGGGAACGAACCGTATGGAGACAGAGGATGCAAAAGGATACAAGATGGTGAAAGAAATCATACGTGTAGCAGTGGAAGATGGTGGAGGATACACAGATTATGTATTTCCTAAAGAAGGAGAGACTAAACCTTCACCGAAGCGTTCCTACAGTGAGTATTTTGAACCATTTGACTGGGTGGTCGGTACAGGAAATTATACCGATTATATTGATACTGCTATTGAAAAGCAGGACAAGGTATTTTCCAGCTATGCAATGAAAAAGGCAATCACACTGATTGGGGCATGTGTTGCAATGCTTGTGGTTGTTGCAGTGCTTGTTTTCATGATCGCACAGGATATTACAAAGTCACTAAAGAAAGTTGTAGCAGAGATTGAAGTGATTGCAGGTGGTAATTTTGCGCATAGAATGCAGGACAATATGATGAAACGGAAAGATGATTTCGGACAGCTGGCAGGAACACTTGAGACAATGAGGGAATCAATATGCGGATTGCTTTCCCAGGTAAAGATAGAGGCAGCAAATATTGATACAGTTGTGGAAGCGATGGATAGCAGTATATCAAATCTGAATGGGGAAATTGAGGATGTGTCTGCGACAACCGAGCAGCTTGCTGCAAGTACTGAAGAAACTGCCGCATCGACAGAACAGATCAACAGTATGACTCAGCAGATTGATGGTGCAGCGAAAGAGATTGCGATACGTGCACAGGATGGGGCTACGGAAGCAGAAGAAATTCATAAGAGGGCAGCACAGACGAAGGAAGCAACGGTGGAGAATCGACAGAAAGTTCAGACGATGCTCGGAGAAATCAGGGGAAGGCTGGAGCAGGCACTTGAAGAGGCAAAGGTTGTGGAACAGATCGGCGTGCTTGCTGATTCTATCCTTGCGATTACCGGACAGACTAATCTGCTTGCACTGAATGCATCCATTGAGGCAGCACGTGCTGGCGAGGCCGGAAAGGGATTTGCAGTTGTTGCAGAGGAAATCCGGGTATTGGCAGAGCAGTCTAAAGATGCCGTGGCAAATATTCAGGCCGTGACGGAAAATGTGGATAATGCAGTAGCAAATCTTGCAAATGACTCTAATCATCTGTTGGATTTTGTAGATACAGATATTGTGAAGAGTTTTGGCGATTTTGAGAAAATGGCAGATGATTATAATATGGATGCATCTAAAATTAATGATCTGGTATCGGATTTTAGTGCAACCTCAGAAGAATTGGTAGCATCAATTTCCAATATTACAGAGGCGATTGAAGGAATTACCTCCGCATCAAATGACAGTGCTGCAGGTACAACAAATATTGCGCAAAAAACCGTTTCTATTGCAGGCGAATCGGCAGAAGTCATGAAAGGTGTTAAGACAGCAGAGGCTTCGGCAGGAGAACTCCGCAAGAATGTAAGCAACTTTGTAATTGAAGAATAAGAAATATATTTACAAGAGGAATTCGTATCAGGTTCACTTGCCTGCAAGCATGCATCGATGATACCTTTTGCCCCTTTAATCATATTATTACACGAAAAAGATATAGGTTCGCCTGTATCTTTTTTTGTGTAATGTATATTAAGATGCTATTAAACAGTATTAGGATAGTAAAAATTTCCTATTTTAGGAAAGCTTATTGGAAAGAAAAGCAGGTTTGTCATTTTCAAATTTTTCATGGCAATCTAAAAAAATATCTGCCAAAGAAAGCTGTTTATATGGTATCATAAGTATCAGGATACAGATAGAAGAAAGGCTAAATATGAAAAATGAAATTTTATTAATTAATGTACTTATTGAGACATATATGGTGGAAATATACCTGGACAGAAGGGAGTAAATAATGGTAAAGAAGATAATGCGTGATCCACTGTTTCTTGCACAGAAATCAGTGGATGCTACAGAAGATGATAAACAGGTGGTTACGGATTTACTTGACACATTGAGAGCAAATCTTGACCATTGTGTTGGAATGGCAGCTAACATGATTGGTGTGAAAAAGAATATCATAGTGGTTGCGGCCGGACCATTCCAGTTTGCCATGATTAATCCGGTGATTACCGGAAAATCAGGAGCTTTTCAGACGGAGGAAGGCTGTCTTTCGCTGGATGGTGTGAGACCATGCACAAGATATAAAGAGATTGAAGTGGATTATCTCGACCAGAATTTCAAAAAGAAACATGGCAAATACACAGGCTGGACAGCACAGATAATTCAGCATGATGAATGCGATATAATAGGGACAAGTTAGAAGAAAACCTTGAAAACAAGGGGTTCACGCTGATTTAGTCCCTATTTTTTATACCATTTAATCGGTAGATAAGGCAGCGCTGTTATTTAAAATCCGAAATTTATGAGAATACATAGTTGCTTCAGAATATAAATTCTGAATGTAATTTGTGTACACAAGAGAGGTGAAAATTGAATAGTAATAATTTTAGGTAGGACTAAATTAGCTTTGCACTGAAAAGTGTATCCGGCTGTTTGTCCTGCCTTTTTTATTGGAAAGGAGCAGGAGATGGCAGAAAGGAAGCTGATTTGGTCCGAATGTAAGTCATCTCACAAAAAGAGAGGTGGCTGGATATGAAAGTATTTATAGTAGTAGCAGTAATTATTGTAACAATCTGTTTGGCATGCCTTATGAAAGCTAAAGCAGAGGGTGATCGCATATATGATGAACTTGCTTATAAACATTTCAGCAGCAAAGAAGAGAGAAAAGGCGAACAGACCGAAAGGTATGGGGAGATGTATGAAAAGAATATGCAGATTATGGAGGAAGAAGAAAATGAATAACAAGTTAGAAGTAATCGGTATTGATCATGGCTGGTCAATGATGAAAACAATCTCTCAGGTATTTGTCACAGGTGTTAAGAGCATAGTCGATAAGGCAAAAGAAAAGGGAAGATCTGCATTATACAGGTTGTCTGAGTTCTTAGGAATTAAGAAAAGACTTCTTGATATCAGAGAGAATGTAAGAGGTGCAATCAAGACAACGGATAAGGATATAGCAAAGACAGAACTTCTTGCAAAAGGATTTCGTGAAGCCGGTCAGACAGTAACCAATGCATTTCATACTTTTGCTGACAAGCCAGAGGTGGATTATTCACAGAAAGAGCAGAAACAGACAGAGCCGGAGAGGGCAGAAGCTGAGCGAGTAGAAGCAGAGGTTGTATATGCACCAATGGTCGCTGAGCCACAGGAGTATCAGTATAATGCAGATGCATTTGAGGCTAGAGGTGTGGATGAGGTGAAGCAGGAAGCGGCACATAAGGAAGCACCGAAGGTAAGAGACGATAAAGCCAGATAAATGCGAGGACGTGGGAGAGATCCTGCGTCCTTTTTTAATGCGGATATGTTGCAATACTAAACATTAATTCGATATACAAGGGATGATTATTGGACAGTATAAAGTACTATAAGGATCATAAATGATCATAAATGATAGAATCTGCTCTGGCATTTTCAATGAGATCAAGGTTTGGATACTCTTTGACAATGGATACAAGATTCTGCTTTGTATACCAGCTGTCACAAAGTATGATAACATTTTTTTGTGATGAAAATTCAGGCATGACATGACGTACCATGGATGCAGCAAGCTCAAGCTTTGATTCTTTTTTCTGCCACATGCGGTATCCTAACGGCACCGCAAGATATGATATTTTATCACGATTCCACACGGGCACACATAACATCAGACTTACAAAACAGTGTCCATTAAGATAATTACAGCCATTATGCGTTGCATGATCAAACAGCTTTGATACATTTTCAAATTTTGTACCAAATTTGGAGATTATTGTATCATCAATGCAAAGAAACACCGGCTGTGATTTAAGCTGTTCCGGAATAAGGTGCAGTGCCATTTTGGCAGTTACATTCATAAATCTTGAATAATCAGCTTTGGCATAAGAGCAGGCATGATAAAAAGTATTCAGGGATTTTTCTGTTATCACGGCAAGAAAATGCTGGTACAGGAATCTGATTGAATGAGCTGACTCCAATGCGAGTATTTAAAGTACTAGTAAAAATAATGTTTCTGCCGTAGGAACAGAAAAAGTTGTAAGTGGTGTATATAAAGTGAGTTAATTATTATTAAAAGTATATTTGACAGTTGAAATATATATAAAAACTTTATACTAAACTTAATTTGTGTTTGTAAATCATTAAATATACTGTATTATTATAAGTATAATAAGAAAAATTTGAAATAGAAAGATAATAACCACTTTAAACTAATTTGTTGGATTGACTATATTCTATGAATAAACATTAAAAAAACGCAAGGAAATAAGGAAATGATTGAGTATTCTGAATACAACAATAAATACTTTTCGGAGAAAGATGCTCATTATTATTATGGCGGTCCGCTAATGTATTATAAGGCGGACGGGACTAGACAATTTGGAAGTATAATAGAATTGCAGTCTCAAAAAGAAGTAGCTATAGAAGATATTACACCTCTAGTGCGTGGCTCAGAAGCTGATTCATTAGGAACTTTAAATATCGATAATTTTTTAATAAAAACAAGGGCTGTATCTAGCGATAGTATATCTCATTCTACTGCACGATACAGTTATAATCCAGATGGAAGATGTGGTTCTGTTGCAGGAGCCATTGTTTTGAATTATTATGATCGATATAAGTCACCGTCATATGTACCTAATAGTTTAGAATCTTCAGATGGCGTTGCTTTGATAAATGCACTTGTTGCAAGAATGGGAACAAGTACTAATTACATTGAGTTAAAAAGAGGATTATCGTTGTATATTAAGCAATACTATAAACCAACTACAGTAACTGCAAATACATATAGTTGGGGAGATAGAATTAGAACAATTATTGGTAAAAATTATCCATGCATATTAGGATTGACATCTCATCCACGATATGGAGAACATTGGGTTGTTGTAACGGGTTATAATTTTACATCTCATAATTCTGGAACCTATACAGTAAATGATGGATGGGGAAATGTTGGAATAAATATTAATTCGAGTTGTACAGATGGGGGTGTTGATATTGGGTAATAAATCTGTTGTAAAACGCAAGTCGTATATTACAATGTTAGTGTTTATATCCACGATAATTATACTTTTTTTAATAGTGAATATGAATGAAAATAGTAGCAAAATAAAGGTAAAAGGTGGAGAAGGATATGGTATGTTTGATAAAGCAACAAGAATAGAGATTATATTTAATGATAATGAATATATTGTATCCAATCCAGATGAAATTGAACAAATAATTCGTTTGTGCCGTCAAAACTGGGAGCCATCAAATACTCATATTACAAAGGAAGATTGTGATATGTGTGTTAAGTTTATTGGTACAGATACAGAGGTTTGGGTTGATACTGAAACATTATCATCATATATAGGGGAAAGTTTTGTACAAATGCCAGAAGATTTATTTAAAAAAATTAAAGAAGTAGTCTCGTTAAGTAATACACCTCGGCCTGGAAAATTTGTGTATAAATTAATGTTTCTCAAATTTTCCAGGCTGATATTTTAGATGAGGTATGTGTATGAAAAAAAAATTTTTTACAATTTGTGCAATAGTGTTTCTAGGATTTACTGGATGTACGCATAGAGAGAGTGCGAATATAGATCTAACAACTTCATCTGTTGGAGTTATTGAAACAAGTGGTAATAGTAAAAAAAGTAGAATTTACTTTTATAATCAAAATTTAGAAAAAACAGCTACGCTTCCATTGGAATACGCTTCATTAGGAAGTATTTTTTATAATCCAGTAATTTATGAAGATGAACTATATTTGATTCCTCAAGGAAAAACTAATGTTAAGGATGAAAAAAAGGTTCTGAAAATTGAGTTGAAAAGTGGGAATCAAAAAATCTATGAAATCAATCAGTTGGCAATGAATAGTATTTGTGTTAATGATAAAAATATTTATACTTGCAATACGTTAAACGGTGATTCGTACATTAATAAATGTAGTAAAGAAAATAATCAAGTCGTAAGTGAGAAAATTGAAGGTGTTTATGTAAGCAAGCTATTGTGTAGTAAAGATATGTTATTTGCATTTGCTACTACAAAATACGGAAAAGAGATGAATTCTTACATTTACATTTATGATGCTGAAGAACTGAGTTTTGATGAGAAAATTGATATTACAAATTATGGAGGTACTCATTATAAAGCAATTCTTTTCGACAACAACATATTGTTTTCAAACTCAGTAGATTCTGGTGATCATCCATGTAATACCGTTTGCATATATTCGATAAATGACAAGACGATAGAAACAATTTCATTTGATCAATATTATCCACTAGATTTGGCCGTATGGGATAACATACTTATCGTTTCTCACTTTGACTTGGTAAAAAGAGAAGGTGGAAGTATATCTATATATAACTTAGAAACCAAAGAGTTAAATAATATAGAACTTGGACATGATGTAGAGCAAATGACGATTAATGAGAATGTTATCTATATTTTATCAGATAAAATAATTTATCAATATGAATTAAAAGATATGAATTTGTATCTAAAATGTAAGACTCAAATAAAAAAATCAAATGAAGAAAATTATCTTTCGGGGATTTTTTATATTAAACCTGAATCCATGAAGTTCACTCTTTAATAAGTCAAACCTGCCAAAGGTAAGTTGGTTTCATGATTGGAGTATACTTATATGACATTTTCGGTGCTAGTGCTGGGAACAAAAGCAGTCACCCAAGCATTTGAAGAAATGATGACACAGGTCAAAGAGGGCAATATACAAGTTATTATTACAAAAGATTATAGCCGTCTGGGTAGAGATTATCTGGAAGTTGGAAGATATCTGGAGTTTGTATTTCCGGTGCTAAAAGTAAGGTATATATCAGTAAATGATAATTATGACAGTAATAATTTTACAGGAGCAACAGGAGGAATGGAGGTTGCGGTAAAAAATGTTATAAATATGATGTATAGCAGAGACGCATCAAAAAAGGTACGAAGTGCAAGAACGACATTAGCAAAGGCTGGTAAGTTTATAGGACCGCAGGCTCCATATGGTTATAAGAGGTCTGAAAGTGATAAACAAAAGCTCGTTATTGATGAAGAACCTGCAGAGTTGTTGTCCAAAATGGAGACATTTGACTTGGATCTTATTCGTCAGGCTGTAAAGCGTATCACAATGTATGATGACGGCAACATTCAATTTGAGTGGAATGTGGATGATTTTTTACAGGTTAAATGATATACTTTATACAAGAAAGCTTTCAAGAACTATCGTTTTTTGATAGTTCTTGAAAATAAATTTTTTTGGTCTTTACTTGACACAAGCAGAGGTGGACCATTGTAATGGGGTGGTCATATGAAGCTAAAGAACATATTAATAGTAGTGGACAATATCGAAGAGTCAATCCACTTCTATAACGAACTGTTTGGCCTTAATGTGATTTCGAGATAGGAAGGTAATGTAATAATGTCGGAGGGCCTGGTATTACAGGATGCCGGAATATGGAAGGAAAGCATGCAGATACAGACTATTCCATATAACAATATGACGGAACTGTATTTTGAAGATAATGATATCGAAGGTGTAGTTAAAAAGCTGGAGTCAGGAAGGTATGAGGTCAGATATGCTACAGCACTGACAGAACTCGACGGAGGACAGAAGCTTGTAAGATTTTATGATCCGTCCGGAAACCTTATTGAAGTGCGCACACTATGGGATAAATTTGGGAATAGAGAGTGATTAGGATATGATAAGGACAGTAAAAGGTGATATTACAAAAGTAACAGATGTGCAGGCAATTGTAAATGCAGCAAAGATTGCGGTACGTACAGTTGCCAGATTTCTGCAGGAGAATCCGGGGCAGTTTGATTTAGTGGAATGGATGCTATTTGATTCTCATACAGAATCGGTGTATGAAGCAGAAGTTGATCAATTGTATAAAATGATATAATAAAAGAGTAAATGTATGGCAGGTAAAGTAAGGAGGATAAGGTATGAGCGAGATTGAAATTACGGGAGTATTTGAGAACGTACTTGGAATGATTTATTCGGCAAAACAGAAAGCTGAGTATCAGGTTAATTCTACAATTATTGATTTATATTGG
>OHPH01000385.1_pt1 | contig 23925 bp, 20 predicted proteins | sample 1577681 | NCBI WGS metagenome assembly OHPH01 (sample SAMEA3879603, study PRJEB24766) | human gut metagenome | biome: human-associated habitat; feature: feces | place: USA | collected 1985/1987 | reverse complement strand
CTCCTCCGTGTCAGTGAATGACACAGTCTTGGCATACTTCGTATCACAGGCATCCAGAGCTTCCTTGATCTTCTGGGCATGCTCTCCGATGACTATGACCTCATCTATCTTCTTATCTCTGAGATACTCTCCGACTTCATAGTGGTACTCGTCGCTCTTCTCTCCGAGCTCAAGCATATCGCCGAGCACGATATACTTCTTGCCCTCGCACTTCATGTCACAGAGGACATCGGTGCTGGCCTTCATGGAATCAGGGCTTGCATTGTATGTATCGTCTATGATCGTGTATTTGCCAGGAAGCTTGATGACCTTCTGTCTGAGGCCTCTGAAATTCTCAAATGCCTTCGACGACTTCTCATATGGAACTCCAAGCTGATGCGACACAGCCATGGCCACCAATGAATTGCGCACGTTGTGCAGTCCCATCACTCCTACCTTGACAGTTACAACGTCATCCCCATGTACCATATCGTATACAGAATATCCATCCTCCATGCGGATGTTAGTCGCTCTGAAGTCCATGCCCTCGCCGCAGCCATATGTGTATACCTTACATGGTATCTCATCCTTGACCGCATACAGCATAGGATCATCACCGTTGATATACAGTGTTCCATTCTCGCCCATGCCCTTGATGATGCTGAGCTTCTCCTTGCGGGTGTTCTCCAGTGAACCCATATATTCTATATGTGCAACGCCTATGGTCGTTATAACGCATATATCCGGCTGAGCTATATCAGTGAGGATGTCCATCTCACCCGGCTCGCCGATTCCAAGCTCAAGAACAGCCGCATCGTACTCGTCTGTCATCCTTGACACCGTGATAGGCTCGCCGTACACCGAATTATAATTGCCCTCTGTGTGGAAGCACTTCATTCCAGCACTGACAGCCGCTGTGATCATCTCTCTTGTCGTGGTCTTGCCCACGCTTCCTGTAACCGCCACAACAGGCATATCGTATCTGTTCCTTATATACTTTCCAATGGCCTGCAATGCCTTAACAGTATCATCCACCCTGATATACGCCTTGTCCGACACCACAACATTGTCATGCTCCGATGTGAGTGTGGCTGCTGCAGTCTGAAGTGCTGATTCTATAAATCTGTGTCCGTCGGTTCTTGTTCCTATGATTGGAACGAACAGATCGCCCTCCTTGGCCTCCTTAGAGTTTATACAGATGTCAGTGAGAACAGTGTTCTCATCTCCGCAGAGGAGTACGCCTCCTGTAGCTTCCAGAATATTTTTTACTGTTATATCTACCATCACTATCCCCTTTTTTCATATTGATAAAATATATACAACCGGGCTTTACCGCCGCTCCGGCTTCATCAGGTGTCCATTATAGCACTGTATTATGCTTTTGTATATTTAAATCTCTTTACTTTTATAATCCCAGAACTGTTCAAGGATCCCGTCCACATTTTGCATGTTGCATATCACGCTGTCATTCCATTCCACAGGAAACAGCTCCGTGTAACGCCTGGTGGCAAATCTCTCGTCTATCAGAAGTATTATCCCCTGATCCGTCTCCGTCCTTATGACTCTTCCGGCAGCCTGAAATACCTTGTTTATTCCCGGGTACTGGTACGCATATCTGAATCCATTCCTGTCGGATGCAGCCTCTTTTTCGTCCGCCGCGGTTCTGCTGTCGAAGTAATCCATCATCAGCTTTCTCTCCGTGCACACCTGGGGAAGACCGGGTCCGACTATTATCGCTCCTATCAGCCTGTCACCAGTCAGATCGATTCCCTCGGAGAATATTCCGCCCATGATACACAGTGCCAGCACATTGTCCTTCTCCTCAAATGCCCTCAGAAAGCTCTCTCTGTCGCTCTCCGTCATGTATTGTTCCTGGGCTATAACTTCCACCCCAAGAGACTCTGGAAGCTCTTCAGTGAGCACATGCACCTTCTCCAGCATGGCATACGATGGAAAGAACACCATATAGTTGCCCGGTCTCGCACTTATCACGCGCTCTATATAGCTGTAAATGTTCCTGTACATCGCCTCATTACGGTTCGTGTATCTGGTCGTGACATCATTTGCTATCATTATCTTCCTGTTCTCCGCAGAAAATGGAGACGGGATGTATATTGCCCTGTCCTCCGGGCAGTCCGACAGCATCTCCATATAATATCTGACAGGAAGTATCGTAGCCGAGAAAAACACCGTGGCAAGCCCTTTGTCCAAGCAGTTTCTTATGTTAACTGCAGGCTTGACGCAGTACAGTCTCACCACAAATCTTCCGTCATCCCTTATCTCGTCATACACGACATAATTCTCATCCATCATCTCCGCAATGTTCAGAAATGAAGTGAGATTAAAATAAAAGTTCAGGACTTCCTTTCTCTCCGGGATCTGCCTGTGCTCCTCCAGAAAGAGCTGTATTGCTTCATGGAGGCTGAGCAATTTCAGGTGAAGAGGTGCTATGCTCGAGAGCACCCTGTATCCCTCCTCAGTAACCTCCTTCTTCATCGTAAGCAGCTCTCTGTTGCAGCTTCCTATATGTCTTGCCATACGGCCGCCATACTGGGCTGTGAGCTTCTTGAGCTCCAGAAAGTCCTCCTTCACAATCTCCGCACTGTACATGGACGAAGCCCTGTCCACAAGGTTGTGCGCCTCATCCACAAGGAATACATAATCTCCCGGCTTACCGCCCTCCGCCGCAAAGAACCTCTTGAGGCTCGCCCTCGGATCAAAGACATAGTTATAGTCACATATCACCATGTCAGCAAACAGACTCACATCAAGGCTCAACTCAAACGGACACACCCTGTGAGCCTGTGCGTACCGTATTACCACATCTCTGTCAACCACCGTCTCATGTAATACCACGTCGTACAGCGCATCATTTACCCTGTCAAAATGCCCCTCGGCATACGGACATACCGCAGGATTGCAATCCACCTGTTCCTGACAGCATATCTTCTCTTTTGCCGTGAGTATTACAGTCTTAAGCCTGAGACCTCTGTCCTCCAGCAGCTCCACCGCATTTCTCGACACAGTGTGGGCTATGGTCTTGGCTGTCAGATAGAATATTTTCGACACATGTCCCTGAACCATGGATTTTATGGACGGGTACACCGCCGCCATGGTCTTTCCGATTCCAGTTGGTGCCTGGACATACAGATGTTTTTCCTGCTCAATAGCCCTGTACACATACAGAGCCATCTCCTTCTGGCCCTTCCTGTACTCAAATGGGAACTCCATGTCCGAGATGGACTGATTTCTCATGAGCTGATGCTTTTCCACCAGATCAATCCATTTGCAAAGCTCCGCCATCATTGAGCTGAACCATTTCTCCAGATAGCCAAATGAATATCTCCGCCTGAAGAACTTCTCCTTCTCGCTGTCAAGGTTTACATAACTTATCCTCACATCTATCCAGCTATAATTATTCTCTTTTGAATATATATACGCATAGCACATCGCCTGGGCCACGTGGACGCGCTGCGGGCTCTCCATGTCATCGAGGTTCCTGTATATGCCCTTTATCTCATCTATAAGCACATCGCTGTCATGGAAGTCCACAGCATACCCCTCTGCCATGTCAAAGCCGTCGTCAATATCCCCGGGCTCTTCCTGTTCGCCACCGCATCTGTCTATGATTCCATCAGCCCGGCCCTCCACAGTTATCAGATGTCCGCCAAGCTCCTCTGTATACCGGAGCGGCACCTCTGAATTATAATGAGACCCTGCCCTTTTCTGAAGCTTCCTGTGAATCCTGCTACCCGCATTCATCGCTTCTCTGGACAGAGTCCCACTACTGCTATCACTTATATCGCCACTGCGGAAGATGAATTCCACCAGGCTCCTAACTGATATTTTTATATTCATTATCTCTTATATACTATCTTCTCTGCGAGATCGTCCGCAGTCTGTCTGTCTATGAGTATCTCAACCAGCTTAAGTGCAAATTCTATGGCTGTTCCCACTCCTCTGCTGGTGATCACATTTCCGTCCACCACTACCGGCTCCGTGCTGTGGCGCTTCGCCATGAGCTGATCCTCACATCCCGGATAACATGTTGCATTCTTGTCCGCAAGCACGCCAAATGCGCCAAGTGCTGTAGGTCCCGCACAGATAGCAGCCACATAACCGCCTCTGTCATTCTGTGCCTTGACCATGGCCTGAACCTTTGAATTTGCCTTGAGGTTCGGAACCCCCGGAATACCTCCAGGAAGAACTACAAGATCGCACTGGTCATCGATCTCTGATATGCCTCGCGCTCCTGTCACTGTATCCAGATCGTCAGCCGACACCATCAGGCACTCAACTCCGGCTCTTCTCAAGAGATCCACCACCGTGAGAGCCTCTACCTCTTCATAACCTGTTGCAAATAAAACTCTTGCCTTCATCGCTTTTCCTCCTTATTCGCACTCTTTACAAAACTGTCTATATCACGTCTGTCCATGCCGCTCAGGGCGCTGTTCTGATAGATACCGTCCTCAGTCACATCCCTGCCAAACCACGTTGGCGGCACAAATGTATTTGCAAATTTCTCCTCCGGGAATTCAACCTCAGCATAGGTGAGTCCGCCAAATATCCCGTCGAACACGTCCAGCTCGATCTTCAGTTCCCTGTCCACTTCACTGTCACCACAGGTTCCGTCTGTATCGGAAAGCGGTATTATATACCGGTCCTTCTCTATTATATTGCCGTCTGCCTTACATCTGAGATTCCTGTATTCATCCTCGTCCAGATCCATCTCGAATTCCTGCCTGCTGAGCAGTCCCTTGGATTTGACCGTGAGCACACGTCTGTCGTCCGTTCTCCTGATCCTTATGACCGGCTTCACGGACACATACATCTGTTCCATGTGCTTCACCTGATATTTTGTCAGATCGACAGGTATCTCATGTACAAGGTATTTTCTCTCTATCTCCATATATGCCTCCACCTATTCAAACCAAATGACCGCCTTATCAGAACACATCTCCCGGCGGTATATCTCCACTCACATAGCTTCCTATAGCTTTGTTCATAAATACCATGGACACGACAAGTGCGATGATCCATACAACAAACGAGGATAACAGATATCCAAGAGCAGTGTTGACCGACATTATGAACACCGCCAGAGTCTGTGCATAGACACATATCGTAAATACCTTGCCGTAGGACAGTCCCGTGTTGAGAATTCTTGCAAGTCTATTGCCCGCTATACTGAATATCAGCGCAAGGAGAAGCTGTCTGCCCGCCGATGCCACCATCACCGCAATGAACATGATCACCATGTACATATAAAATACCGGTGTCAGTACCGCCAGCTTGCTATTGTTGAAGCCATCCGGCAGGAACATGTATTTGAGCGGTGTCTCCATGTAATCATAGCCCTTGCCATCTGAGACCATTCCCATGACTATATTCTCACTTCCTATGGCGATGTACACTCCATCCGTTTCCATGGAGTCAAGGTTCACTGACGCATTCTCCGTGTTGATGTACAGAGTAGCATTTCCTATCTCAAGCTGCATATCATGTTCCATGTCGAGCTTATTGTCATGATATGTGAATGCCGGGATCTTATTTGTTATGAGATTCCTCAGACCTCCGACCTTGCCAACCCAGAATATGGCGTCTATTCCAAACTCTATAAATGCCAGTAAAAAGGATATGATCACCACAAACCACACAAGGCGTCCCGTCTTCAGCTTAACCAGTTGTTTGTAATTCTTCGGACTGCTGACCGCTATCGACAACTGATCGAGCAGCGTCACCTTCTTGTTCTCTTCCTGTTCTTCCATATAAATCTCCAACTCTAATAATTATTGACCGGCAAAATGAACCAGCTATTCCATCGGCTCTATGATCCCAAGCTTCACCATAGCCTTATATATTCCATCATTCTCCGCATCGTCTGTGACCATCATAACCTGTCTTTTGAGCTCCTCCGGCCCCTTCTCCATGATTATGCTGTTCGGACAATATAATAACATAGGTGCGTCATTGTTGCCATCACCAAATGCATATGCATTTTCAAGCGGAATATCAAAATAATCCAGAAGATACTGTATACCTGTCGCCTTACTAAATCCCTTGGGAACTATCTCGCAGAAATTTGAACCTCTGTCGATATAGTCAAAATGCTGTGATACATACGCGCGGAACTCAGGAACATTTTTATTGTCATCCGCGAACCAGCAGCAGAACTTGTCGAATTCAAAGTCATCCGAGTCCACATCCTCCCCAACAAATATTCCATTTGCCCGGAAGTATCTGACCATCTCTGCAAGGAGTTCATTTCCCATGTTCTGACCGTCCACGTACACCTTGTCTCTGTGCTCATACATTCCAAACATGTCATATCTGCGGCATGCATAAGCTATATCCCTGCACACATCCCTGCTGACATCATTGTGGAACAGCTCTTTGCCGTCATAGTAAATGGATGTTCCGCAGCCACACACAAAGCCGTCAAAACCCGCATCCTTGATCTCATCAGTGACATTACAGTAAACCCTGCCAGTGTTGATGAACACCAGATGTCCGTTGGCTCTCGCCTGCGCCAGCGCACGCCTTGCGCTGTCCGGGAAGTATCTCCTTCCGTCCTCGGTTATAAGCGTTCCGTCTATATCAAAGAACAATATCTTCCTGTCTGTGCTTTTCATATATTATATCCATCCTGTCATATATTTACAGGCACATGTATTATAACTACACGTGCCTGTATCTTCTGTACGCATTATATTTTCACTTGATAACCTGCGCATGCATCAGCATGCTTCATTATATCGCATTTTCTGCAGTCTGCATTACAACTGCTTCATGAGGTCGATCATCTCAAGAGCTCCCATAGCGCAGTCATAACCCTTGTTGCCGGCCTTTGTTCCTGCACGCTCGATGGCCTGCTCGATATTCTCTGTTGTAACAACTCCGAACATTACAGGTACACCTGTCTCAAGTGATACTGAGGCAACGCCCTTTGAAACCTCGTTGCACACATAATCATAGTGGCTTGTCGCACCACGGATAACAGCACCAAGACAGATAACAGCGTCATACTTGCCGCTTGCAGCCATCTTCTTTGCGATTACAGGGATCTCAAATGCACCCGGAACCCATGCAACTGTGATGTCGTCTGCATTCACATCATGACGGAGAAGCGCATCCTCTGCACCGCTGACGAGCTTTGAAACTATGAACTCATTGAATCTCGCTGCTACTATACCTATCTTTGCTCCATTTGCTACTAACTTTCCTTCTACCTTATTCATCTGATTTATCCTCCTTATTCTATATCGGAGCTTACCCAGCCCCTCCTTATGAAATATTAGACTTCGTGTAACATATGACCCATTTTCTCTTTTTTTGTCTTGAGATAAAATGCGTCAAACTTGGTTGGCTCTATCTCTATAGGAACTCTCTCCACGATCTCAAGATTGTAGCCTGCAAGGCCGTATACCTTGAGTGGATTGTTGGTGAGGAGTCTGATCTGTCTGATTCCGAGATCCACAAGTATCTGTGTTCCTATGGTGTAATCCCTTGCATCATCAGGGAAACCAAGCTTGAGGTTTGCCTCAACGGTGTCAAGCCCCTGATCCTGAAGCGCATATGCCTTGATCTTGTTGATAAGGCCGATTCCTCTGCCCTCCTGTCTCATGTACAGGAGCACGCCTCTGCCTTCCTTGGCAATGGCCTTCATGGCCGCATCGAGCTGCTGTCCGCAGTCACACTTCTGTGAGCCGAAGCAATCGCCTGTGAGGCACTCGCTGTGCACACGGCAGAGAACAGGCTTGCCGTCAGCTATATCACCCATTGTGAGTGCCACGTGATGTTCACCGTTCAGCTTGTTGATATATCCACAGATCGTAAACTCACCATACTTTGTTGGAAGCTTTGCCTTGGCTACGCACTCAACGAATACTTCATGCTCTTTTCTGTACTGCACAAGCTTCTCTATGGTCGATATCTTAAGGCCATGAACCTTTGCAAATTCCACAAGGTCATCCTTTCTCGCCATGGTTCCGTCATCCTTCATGATCTCACAGCACAGTCCGCAAGGCTTAAGTCCTGCAACCTTCATAAGATCAACCGTAGCCTCTGTGTGGCCGTTTCTCTCTATGACTCCGCCTGCAACTGCCTGAAGTGGGAACATATGTCCCGGCCTTCTGAAGTCATCCGGCTTTGCATTCTCATCCACAAATTTTCTGGCTGTGTAGCCTCTCTCCTCGGCTGAGATTCCGGTGGTTGTATCCACATGATCCACTGATACTGAAAATGCTGTGCAGTGGTTATCTGTATTGGTTATACACATCTGTGGGAGATTCAGCTTATCCGCATATGACGCATCCATAGGCATGCATATGAGACCTCTCGCCCACTTTGCCATGAAGTTGACATTCTCCGTTGTAGCAAATTCTGCTGCACAGATTACATCTCCCTCATTCTCTCTGTCCTCGTTGTCGAGCATGACAACCGGCTTTCCCGCCGCAAGATCTGCAGCGATCTCCTCTATCGAGTTGAATTCAAAACTCATCACTCTACCTCCTTAAAATATCTGTCTACATAAATCCATTTTCTGCCAGAAACTTCATATCAAGTCCTGATCTATCTGAAGCATTTCCATTTGAAAGCTTTTCATCTGTATCGTCACCTTTGTATGGCATAAGCAGTTTCTCAACATACTTTCCAACCACGTCATTTTCAAGGTTGACCACCTTGCCCGGCTTGCCATCCAGCAGCGTCGTCTCTCCCGCCGTGTGCGGAATGATCGACACCTTAAAGCATGTATCATCGACATACGCAACCGTAAGGCTTATACCGTCTATGGCTATTGAGCCCTTCTCAATGATGTATCTGAGTATCTTCGGAGAACAATCTATTGTCACCCACACTGCATTGTCCTCCCTTTTGAGCTCTCTGATCGTTCCGGTTCCATCTATATGTCCTGACACTATATGTCCGCCAAATCTTCCTCCGGCCGCCATGGCACGCTCAAGGTTCACCCTGCTGCCACCGGTAAGCTGTCCAAGTCCGCTTCGTCTCAAAGTCTCAGGCATGACATCCGCAGTAAAGATATTCCCCGATATGCCGGTTGCAGTAAGACACACACCGTTTACCGCTATACTGTCTCCAACCTGGCTTCCATGGAGAACCTTGTCTGCCTGCACCGTGATGCTGCAGGAGCTTACACCTTTATCTATCTTTCTTATAGTTCCTATCTCTTCTACTATTCCTGTGAACATGTATGACCTCTTTTCTATAAGTTCTTAAACCTTTTTGTATCTGAGCATCACATCTTCATCAAATCTTCTGACCTCGTCAAGTCCAAACATATGTGCATCCGCAGGCACATCAACACCCGTTCCGGATACCGGACTGTACTTGCCCTCGCCGCCAAATATCTTCGGGGCAATGAATACACATGCCTCATCCACAAGACCTTCAGACACCATGCTGTAGTTGAGCTCGCCGCCGCCCTCAAGCAGTATTCCGTCTATGCCTTTCCCGCCGAGGATCGTCATGAGCTGCCTTAGATCCACCTGTCCATCCACATCTTCGGTCTCTATGATGCTTACACCTTTATCCTTGAGTCTCTCACACTTTGCTGAGTCTGAAGCTCCCGCTGCCGTCGTGGCAACTATGGTCTCTATCTCCCCGGCTGTCTGTACGATCTGTGAATCCTCCGGAATCCTGAGCTTGCTGTCACAAACTATCCTGATCGGATTTCTGACATTATCAGTATCCCTGTCCGTGCTTTTCTCTATTCTGCATGTCAGCATCGGATCATCCGCAAGCACTGTTCCTATGCCCGCCATAATACCCTTATGTCTGTTTCTGAGTTCCATGACATACGCCCTTGATGCCTCACCGGTTATCCACTTGCTGGCCCCTGTGTGGGTAGCGATCCTGCCATCCATGGTCATGGCATATTTCATGGTCACATACGGCTGTTTATTTACTATATACTTAAAGAAAATACCGTTTATGGCATCGCACTCGGCTTTGAGGCAGTGTGTGTACACCTCTATCCCGGCATCACGCAGTCTCTTAAAACCTTTTCCTGCCACCATGGCATTCGGATCATCGGAACCACAGTAGACCTTTCTGATCTTGTGCTCTATGATCGCGTCCACACATGGAGGCTGCTTGCCAAAATGGCAGCACGGCTCAAGCGTCACATACATGACTGCGCCCTCGGCATCTGCCTGATCCTTAAGACTGGCAAATGCTGCGCGCTCAGCGTGGAGCTCTCCATATCTCACATGATATCCCTCTCCTATGATCCTGCCATCCTTCACTATGACAGCACCTACAAGCGGATTTGGATTCACTGCTCCAGTGCCGCGCCTTGCAAGCTCTATGGCACGTCTCATATATGACGGATCAAATTCATCATCTATATCATATTTTTCCATATGACCACCATCCTACTTAATACCTTTACAGACAGACTATCGGATATTGCTCATTCAAGCCTCCGAAGTATCTGTTCAAAACACAAGAAAAAACCCCGAAGAGGATTTCGGGGTTTTCTCTTGTTCAGGTATCCATCACCGAAATCCATCACAACGGACTTCCATCAGATACCCTGTTCTGAATATATAATACTTCTCTCATCCAGACTATACTGTCGGTCCCGGAATCACACCGGATCATGCCTCATGGCTCACGGACTTAAGGTTTCCCTAACACCGTCGGTGGAGAATTGCACTCACCCCCGAAGATCTATCATCGTATGCAGTTGTCTCTTAAAAACGACTATATTGTATTCCATATGCCAACGGAATGCAACTGTTTTTTATGATGTATTTTACCGATAAATTTTAAAGCTGTGAATTGAACAGGCTCTTTATCTTGTAAATAATATCATCACTGTCCGCATTTATAGATGCCGCCTCATTTATTCCTGAGAGCTTTGTAAGCTCATCCGTGTCAGCATCTCCGCCGTAACCTATCGTGTATACAGGTATGTTCGACTGTCTGAGCGCACTTGTTATCTCATCCATGGAATATCCCACATTGGCATATCCATCGCTGAGAAGGAACAGCATACACTTTGCATCCGGGTGCTCTGCCTTTGCATCGGTTATCATCTTCATCGCAACCACAACGGCATCATACGAAGCCGTTCCGCCTGAAGCCATCAGATTGTTGACCGATCCCTGGAAATATGATCTCTGGTTCAGGTCAAACTGGGCGATCGGAACCTCCACTGTAACTGAGCTTGAGTAGCTGACAAGCCCAACATAATTGTTGTCATTGATATACTGCGCACCGTTTGTCAGACTGTTCTTGAGCTGGTTCATAGGATCTCCGTCCATGGAACCGCTGCAGTCCGCAACAAACACCGCGATGATGTCCTTGCCGTTATCCTTTGTCTTCTTGTATGTCTTGAGACCCTGTGTGACCTGTGCACCGGAAAATTCTTCCGTCGCAGTATAATCATCGTTGGCATTGAAGCCCTTCTTTGTCGCGATCGTCTGCATATCATCACTCTTGCAGTAATCCACAACGAGCTGTATGGCCTCAAGCTCTGATGCAGACTTTCCCGACTTATTACATATGTATACAGGATTGTCATGTCTCACGCCAAATGCAATGAAATCATACATTGACACGAGATTGCTGTCATTGATATATGCCTGATACTCTGACAGCATAGCATCGAGTGTTCCGTTTGATGCACTATCTCTCATCTGCTGTGTTGTATATGCAACGTATGGTATGTTTGAGTTAAACTTTGTAAAGTTATCTTCTCCGTCCTGAAGCAGCGTGAGCAGGAGGTTAAGTCCTGTGGCACTTGTCTGTGGGTTCGTGTATCCCATGGTGATCTTGTTGTCCTGAACGGCCTTTATGGCATCGGCAGCAGTAGTGTAACCGCTGTCCTTCTTCACAAGGATTCCCGCTGTATTTCCAACCAGTCTGTCCGCGTAAAGCTCAAGGCTGCCGCTGTTCGACATCGCATACTCTCCGAACAGGGTGTTGCTCGGGGTGTACAGATCCGGGAGATATTTGCCGGAAATGATATAGTCAGCGGCTGTACCGGATGGCACTGATCTCACGCTCATCGATACCGACTTGCCGTCCGCTGTCTTCACACCAGAACCGTTGAAGGAATTTGCAACATCTATAAGCCATGAGTCGTTGTCCTTTCCCGCCTTCTCACCTGATGTAAATATCTCTATATCTATGTCTCCATTGCCCTCAACTGCCAGTGGATATTTGTCTATCTCAGGCAGCTCCGCATACAGATCCGGAGTGTCCAGAGTGACCGTACCCTTTACAGGGGTCGCTTCGCTTACATCGAGATCCGCATATAACTCATCAAGAGTCATATCCGATCTTGATGATCCTCCATTTCCACCGCCTGCTATGTTGATAACCTTCCTGCCGACTATTCCGATAATGACCGCGATCATCGCAATTATCACCAGCACTCCGACTACCACTAATCCTTTTGTCCTCTTATCCATTTCTTCCTCCTTTTACATTCCCTGACTGTGGACATCCTGCCTCATGCCATTCATGCACTCTATGACATCATCCACATATTTCATATCCAGCGAGCTCAGGTTGGTGTCAATATCAACCATCTTCTCCACCAGAATATTGAACTTTCTCACCAGCTCGTCGCCCTGTCTGCACAGATTGTCGAGGTATACCGGCTGGGGTCTAGTGTAATAATCGTATGTCTGTATAAAGCCTATGGCACTGTCCATGTTGCTCTGTGCCTGCTGCTTTATATCCTCGTACAGATTGCGAACACCACTGCCCTCCTCCACATTCTCCTGGAAGTATTCCTCCCTGGACATTATGCTCTCATACTGTCTGTTGAGTCTCTCTATCTGTGCATCAAACAAATGTCCCCTGGCACTGTCCTTGAGCTTCTCCGTCGAGCGTCTTCCCTTGAGTATATGTACATTTGCTGTTATGGTGAATGTCAGCCACACTACACTGATCGCAACACCTATAGCTATTCCCACCATACTGTCAGCCAGCACAAACATTACTATTGCCAGTATGAACATTATCAAGCCTATGATATTGACCGCTATCAATCCCATCGTTTTTCCTCCTAAAGTCAATATATATCACACCGCATCTGCATGTTCATTGTCTCTCTGCAATACGCTGAGCCTTTGTTTTGCAGCATCGGTGACCGTAAGTCCCGAAAAGTCAGCAAATTCCTTCTTCTCATTTCTTATGAGCATGACCGCAAACTCCCTGTCCGTCTCCTCCGCGCAGGACAGCAGTTCATGGTAATCCACCGGCCTATCCTCATATATTCGAAGCGCAACAGCCTCCGGCACAACAATAAACGTCATGGACGTGTGAGTCTTATCCGCTATGTATATCTCCGCCTTGTCCGCAAATTTTGCAAATTCCTCCGCCTGAGTCTGAAAGCCTCCACTCTGAAGCTCCGCCAATATCCTGTCTCTGTCCTCCATGAGACTGTCGAGATACAGATAACCCTTCAGCAGCAGGAGTCCCATAAGTCCATCTGACATATTGAAGTCAAGTATACAGCCATGTCCCTCGTCACTGTCCGTCAGTACATGACACACGCACTCCGCTATATCCTCATCGCTGAGTCCGCTGTATTTATACGCCTGCTCAATCCCATCATTTGTTATGAGCACGGTCTCTACATTTCCCCTTACAGACTTTTTCTTCCTGATGCTCTCAACAGGACGTGCAGCTATCTTGAACGCCTTCAGCGCATTTACAGCATCATCTATGCTCTTCTTCCCTGATATAGAGGTCTCAAACCGCCCCTGATCCGTAGCTGCCGCCTGCACATTCCTGTATATTCTTTGTACAGAGATCTTATTTCTCCTCATTATCGCACTTAAAATGTCAATATCTGACTTCTGACCGGCCAGATATCTCTGAAGCTCCGCTCTGAGCTTTCTCCTGAAATCAAGCTCGTACTCAGTGTTGGTTATATCCGTTCCTGAATACCACCGTTTCTCCAGATATTTGTAATTATCCGGATCCCTCAGTCTGTCCAGCGCACTGTTCTTCAGACTGTTCACACCTTCCTCATCGGTCTCCAGCTCACAGGCAAGTTCCGGCACACTGCATCTGTCATGTCTGTAGCCATAGAGCTTATCTATCACTATCTTCTCCCTGTAATTCAGTTTGTCTATGAGTTCATCGAACATCCGCCTGCACATACCATCCTGTGAATAGGACAGCGTATCCGCCTGCACCCCAAATACAGAACTGTACAGTGCTTCATACGGACTGATAACATCCAGCATATATTTATTATTTTCTTTTCTTAGAACATACGCCCTGTGCAATATCCCACACCTCATTCTATATAAGTTCTTAATCCAATATGCAAACCGGCATACATATCTGATATGCCCATCATCATTTTTACTTATATCTGAACTTAATCATTTTCATTATACATGTTTTGCCACAAATTAAAAACATAAAAGTGACGGGATATGGTATTTTATTATTTTATTAAGTGTTTATACAACTGTCTGTCCACCTGTGGTATAATGAATCGACAACAAACTGGGAGGATATCTATGATCAGATTTTTGCCGGATGAATACTATTCATCCACATACAAGATAGATTTCAAAAAGTATTACGACATGGGATACAGAGGTATACTGTTCGACATAGACAACACTCTTGTGAGACATAATGAGCCGGCCACATCCAGAGCGATCCAGCTCATGGAACAGCTCAAGGCCATGGGCTTCAAGGTATGTCTGGTATCCAACAACAAGGAGCCAAGGGTTGCCGCTTTCAACAAAAAGATGAAGGTGAATTACATATTCAAAGCCGGCAAACCATCGAAAAAGGGCTACATCCGTGCCATGAACGAGATAGGCTGCAACATAGACAACACGATCGCCGTGGGCGACCAGATCTACACTGACATCATCGGAAGTGCCAGCCTTGGCATACACACTATCCTTGTCAAGCCTATAGACACAAGCCACGAGGAGATACAGATCACCCTCAAGAGGATCATTGAAAAGCCGTTTATTTTCTACTTCAGGAAAAAGCATGGCATGGTAAGATAATTTCTGTTATTCATAACGCAACACAAAAGGCTGTATTCACATATCTGCCTGATATGTGAATACAGCCTTTTATTAAATATCTCAGTAACATATACGTTCTGTCATGATGTTACACATCTGTGTGATCCACAGAACGTATGTTAGTCGTTGTACACCTTCTTGAACTCTGTGTATCCCTCTGACTCCAGCATGTTTATCTGCTGCTTCATGTTCTTTCTCATCATCTGGATAGTCACTGTCTTACCTGCCTGGCGAAGTTCCTTTGCCTCCTTGAAGATCTCAAGCTTCTTGTCCAGTGTCACATCCTTGTGAATGAGGATAGCCACGTTGTCAGAATCTATCTTGTATCCATTCTCAAGCTTGTCCTTGAGGATGGTGATTATTCTCTCAAAACCTATTGAAAATCCTGTTGCAGGAACATCCTGTCCACAGAAGTTTCCAACCATCTTGTCATATCTTCCGCCGCCGGCGATGGAGAAGTTGTAGTCATCTATTGTAACCTCAAAAATAGGTCCTGTGTAATATCCCATACCTCTCACAAGAGTAGGGTCAAATACGATCTTTACGCCATCTGCAACCATGGTCTTTGCACTTGATATGATCTCGTCCATATTGGTTATAACCTTTGGATCAAGGCACTCAGCGTCTATGTCCCTACAGAACTCAGCGCAGCTCATATCTCCAAGGTTCTGGTATATCTCAAGATACTTGTCCACCATCTCTGCGTCGTATCCGTTCTCTGTGAGCTCTGCTCTTATGCCATCCAGACCTATCTTGTCATACTTGTCAAGGCTGATGAGTATTGAAGCAATGTCTTCCTCTGCAAATCCCGCATTCTTCGCAGCACCACGGAGTATCTGTCTGTCGTTGATGTGGATAGTAAAATCTGTTATTCCCACCTCAGAGAATATTCTTGAGAGCATATCGGATGTGGCTGCCACAAGCTCTATCTCCGCAAGGTTTGTATTGTCACCAAGTATATCTATATCGCACTGGGTGAACATTCTGAATCGTCCCTTCTGTGGCTGATCCGCACGGAATACAGGTCCGATCTGGAGTGCCTTGAATGGGCTTGGAAGCTGATCCTTGTTGTTCGCATAATATCTTGAGAGTGGAAGTGTAAGATCGTATCTGAGTCCGCTGTCTGCCAACTCTCCCTTACCTGCATCGATGGCTCTCGCAAGGTCTGCGCCTCTCTTCATCACCTTGAAGATAAGCTTCTCATTGTCACCGCCCTGCTTGCTTGTAAGATTCTCTATATGTTCCATAACAGGAGTCTCTATCTGTGTAAATCCAAATCTGGAATAACTTGTCTTGATCATTGAAAGCACATGCTCTCTAAGCCTCATATCAGCCGGAAGCTGATCACACATACCTTTTACCGGTGTCTTGATGAATTTTGCCATTTCTTATCCTCCTGATCTTATATCTTTATTAAATCCAACCTATTCTAGCATATACAACTATATTTTTCCACCCTTAAAAAGAACACCGGAACAAACTTATAGTTTGTTCCGGTGCTTTTCACATAATATATTGATATTTTTAATTGTCCTGTAATATCAGATTACTTGAGAAGATCATAGTTAAGCTTCTTGATAACAAGGAAGGCCTTGTTTCTGAGTTCCTCACCTGAGAATTCATCAAGCTGTACATTCATATCCCAGTTGTACTTCATGAGTGTATTCATAAGATCCTCAATGTAATCCTTTACATACTTGACGTTGCTCTCACTCTTATCCTTGAGCTGGACAACTATATTGTCTATAGCCTCGATGATTCCTGACTCCTGCTTCTCTAGTGCCTGTCCTGACTCATCGTTGAGCTCTATAACCTTACCTGTCTTGGTTATGATGACCTTCTTGTTAGGAGCTGCAGCAGCCTTGCTCTTCTTGTTGATCATATGGTTGATACACTTGATCAGACATGCTACAGAGTATGTCATCTCCTCGTTTGATGGCTTGTCTATTCCCTTGAGAGTGTGCTGATGGTACAGGTACTCTGACTTGCACAGCATCTCCTCAACAATAGCTACCTTACACAGTGATACCAGATCAGCCGGCATAGCCTGCTGCTTCTTACCGAAGAGACCACCGCCACCCTGCTCATTTTCCTCCTTATACTTCTCAGGAAGAGCTGTTCTGACATATGTCTCATGCAGGTACTTCTTGGCTGTGTTGATATCGTAGCTTGATGCAAGAACCATCTTCTTGGTACTGTTGAGTCCGTTAACGACCATATCCTCAGCAGCCATGAACAGAAGGATCTTCTGTCTATTGTCAAGCATTGAGTAAACCTCTTTGTTCTTGTTGTTCTTCTCAACAATTGACTTCTTTCTGACATCAAATACCTTTACCTTCTCCTTTACACTGAAGAATGCCTTCAGCATTGAAGGATTGGCGTTCAGGAAGTTGCAGCACCATGTGAGCTCTATGTACTGATCCTCGATCTTGTTCGATACCTCATACAAGCTGTATCCCTCAAACAGTACATTGAGTGCCTTGGAGAGGATCTCCAGACTCTCATACTTCTCCTCATATGACTTCTGTGTTATATCAGAGTTAACATATGCCTTGATTCCACACTCTATGAAGAGCTTGTTGTACTCATATGCTCCCTCAGGAATGTTCTGACGTCCGCTGAGCTGTGCTCCTGAACCAAGTGTCTGAAGTACCTTCTTGACCTCCGGCTCATTCTCGATGGCCTGATATACCTTCTTGGTAAATGCGCAGGTCTCATTAAGCAGTGAATCTATCCTCTTGTTGTATACCTCCTGCTTGGAGATCTCTGAAGCCACCTTGCTGCTGAGGATCTTTGCTGCCTCTGTGCTTGTGACATTCTTGATGAGCTCCTTGAAGTTGGAGTATACTGACAGGTTATCTATAGGTATGTACTCTGCGTTCAGTCCGTAGAACTGGAATGCCTTCTCATACTGCTTGTTCGCAATGTAGATAGAGAAGAGATTGATAGATAACTGTATCTTGTAATCGTTAGGTGCATGTGCATCCTCGATGACGTAATCATAAAGTACCTCGAGGTTGTTGATATATGAATCAGATCCTATGTCTTTGGCTGAGATATCCATCTCCATAACCACATTGATCAAATCCAGGTATCCGAGCAGAGCCTTGTCAAAGTTCTTTGGTCTGTCATCATCCTCAAGTATCTGGTATGAAATGTTGATGAGAAGTGGAGCGATCTTATCCCCGATCAGTCTCATGCACTCCGGTATCTTCTCAAGCTGTAAGAGATACAGCAGCCATACACTGTAACGATAAACACCTGTAGCTGATACAGGCGCATCTATATCGGTAGGGTCAATATCACCATATACAAATCTGAATAAAGGCTCTATCCACTCTTCGATCGCATAGTGTCCGGTCGCCTTTATATTGAAGTCTACAAACTCTGCAAGCTCATACAGCTTTGTACACTGAGCACGAACCTCGTCATCCACTGTCATGGTCGACAGATCAAAATTAGAATCCTTCAGGCTGTCTATAACCAATGTATAGAATCCGTCCTCAACCTGATCATTCAGATAACGAATAAGTGTTCCTTTATTACTGGATGCCGCTATTGATAATGCGTTATCCCCTGCCTGTCCTATATTTGCTGGTAACATAATATGTCTACCTCCTTTTGTTTTCGTATGTCTGGCTTACGAATATTCTTGTATTATTCCCCTCAAATCACTACTCCAAATATAACATATTTGGTAAAATCATTCAACAAAGTTTTTGGTTATTACTGATAACTGTCATTGTGCATAATTACCCAAAAATTATAGCACTAAAAAAATCGCATTTTTTGTGCATTTTTACTGTTATGCCAGATAATGCCATTTTTCAGCATCAGTCGAGTCCTGCCATGTGAAGTATCGCCATGGCATTTGTCGTGGTACACCTGCCATCCTTCTTCTTATAGTCGAATTTCAACTGGTCTCCCTCGTAATATTCCTCGAAATGATAGTTCGCAGCAGGTGTTCCGTCCTCCGCCTTGAGATCACACAGCTCAAAATCGTGTGTAGATACCAGTGTCATTGAACCCGCCCCCGCAAGCTTTCTGATGACCTGTGTTGCTCCCACTATTCTGTCAGCAGAATTTGTTCCCTTGAATATCTCATCTATAAGACAGAGCATAGGTCTGTTCTCTTTCCTGTACTCAACCATCGTCTTTATCCTGAGTATCTCTGCATAGAACGTTGATATTCCATTGCTGACATCATCGGTCACCCTCATGGATGTGAATATCTTCATCCTGTCAGCCTCCATATAGCCCGCACACACTGGCGCGCCCGCATATGCAAGCACCAGATTTATACCCAGTGTTCTGAGGAAAGTCGTCTTTCCGGACATATTACTTCCGGTTATTATCGTGGCACCGCCCTTGAAGTCCGCATCATTTGCCACGACTGTATCAGGGCTTATCAGAGGATGTCTCATATCCCTGGCGGTGACATGCACTCTGGCATTTGCGCCGACCTGTGGATAGCTCACTTCCCTCGTTCTTGAAAGGACAGCAAATGACATGAGTTCCTCCATATCAGAGACAGCCTTTATCCAGCCCTCAACGCTCTGTCCATTCTTCTGTTTCCATTTGTCCATCATCCTGCCTATGTGGAAGTCCCACATTATAAGTCCACACAGTATCTGATGAACTATAGGATTGTATCTGATATTGAACGCCGCACTTATCGTCCTCAGTTTTCTTATAGCCGCCAGGGCACCAGAGTCATTTGACAGATGCGACTTGATATCATTTAAAAGTTCACTGTCGAAATTCTCCCTGGAGATCAGCTCGAACATTCTTATATAGTCCTCTATCACATAGCCAAATGAGATCATCGGCATGACAGCCTGACCCGCAACTCCGCCAAAAAGCCAGGAGAACAAAAGCACAACAAAGAATGAGACAAGCGTCCAGCCTATGTTTATCTCACCCATTATTCCAAGTATAAATGCCACCAGTGTTATCGCCGGCAGTAAAAATCTCAATATGTTGAACACCGCAGGTATATGGTCATCGCCATTGCAGTATGCCACAAATTCATCCGCGGTATATTTCTTCTTTTTGCCCATTCCGGTCTTCACACCGAGGGTCTCAAAATCCATCGAGAACTCTCTCTTTGAAGTGAGCTCTTTTATCGCCTCCTGGCGCTTCTCTATGTCTGCTATATCGTACTTCGGATCGCGTATACTCTCGGCGAGAGCCCTTTTTCCCTCCTCGGTTCCCGCAACACAGATAAACTGATACAGAGAGCTCTGTCCAAGAAGGTCCATATCCCTTGCAACCAGATCGTCATCGCCGAGATACTGCGCACCGTTGTCCTCAAACTTCTTCCAGCCGTCGCCGAATCTCTCTATATACCTCCTGAGCACCTCCGACTTGGCTTTCTTATATTCCAGCTCCTCACTAAGCTTTCCGTGGATAAACACCATTGCGACAAATGCCACAGCGGCTATTATTCCCAGGATCAGCACTGTCACTCTGTTGTCATATATGCCTATTATCAGCCCTGCCAGAGCTGCAAGGAACATCACAAATCTAACCCCTGAATACGTTGCAGACTTCCCCTCAAGCGCCTTGATGTCCTTCTCCAAAATGTCCCTTTCGTCCTTGTATTCGTTCATGTTATCGTCCTTTCATAAAAAACAATATATTTACTTTTTGTCCGGCTTGTCCTTCTTCTTATATGACATCACACCATCCTCTGATACATCTATCATGTCCGGCTTGACAACGAGCACGATACCCATTACTCCAAATACCACACACAGCACGATGCATATTATTCCGATCACCTTATATGATGTAAATGCGAGCATTCCAACTCCCACTGCCAGTGTGAGTGCCGCACATAGGAAATAGTTTTTCTGAAGTGCCTTTATCGCCTGTTCTTCTTTGTTGTAATCCTGTCCACTATTATTCATGTTCCATTTTACCTCCACTTATCCATTCCATTATAGATGAATATATCATACACGGTATATCATTCGCAAATATTAATTCCTGTGAATCAATCCACCACACTTATTGCATTTGACACGAATACATATTAAAATAAATGGACAGGTTATATTCTATGGGAAGGAGATTTTTATCATGAACAAATTGGCAAAAATGGCGCTCACTCTTGCCGCTGCAGGAAGTGTCTGCTACTTATTCAAAGACAAGATCAAGACAACGAAAGCTTACCAGACAGTTGAGAACAATGATACTGTAAAGAAGGCAAAAGCCACAGCTACAGATACTTACCACAAAGTAAAGGACTCCGAGACAGTCAAAAAGATCAAGGACTCTGAAACATACCACAAGGTAAAGGACTCTGAGACAGTCCAGAAGGCAAAGGATACGATCAAGGATACCTACAATAAAGTAAAAGATTCCGAGACAGTCCAGAAAGCAAAGAATACAGTATCCGACACATATGACAAGCTCAAGGACAAGGTTAAGGAAAAAGCTGCTTCCACCGAAGATGGCGACCGTGAATATTTCACACTTCACGAAGACACCACCGGAGCAGAAGAAACCACATCCGAAGAAGCCGCAACCGAGGATGTTGTAACCCCGGAAGCCACAGCGGATATTCCGGATGAGACAACCGCAAAGGCCGTAACCGAGACCGTAGCTGAGGCTGAGGATGTTCTCGCCGAGGCAACTGGTGCCGTTGCAAATGCCGCTGCTGCCGAGACATCAGCGGTAATCGGCGATGAGTACATGGGACTTTCAGATGTATCTGAGGATCCATCAGTGCTCTCCGATCAGGACAAGCTTGACGTATAGTCTGCACAGTACAATAGGCAAAACAAAAACAGTATGTGCGATCCGTTTGATAACGAACCGCATATACTGTTTTATTTTTTCCCTGAATCTCTCAGATATGACAATGCTTCATCTATGGCAGCCTCCGTCTTGAAGTCCTGCTCATATGTCACGCCATCCACATCCACCATGAGTAGTTTGTATATCTTTTTGTCTGCCGGCCCTATATTCGCCGATGTTCTGAGCTTCTTGAACGTCTCTATGGTGCTGAGTTCCACCACATCCGTATGCCAGGTTCCGTGATATACCAGATATTTGTCTGTTATGGCTATACCATCCTGATCATAGTAGAGATTGTATCTTAGCTGTTCATCTATATCCCTGACAGTATTCCTGTCTGCCTTTCCGCCCGATACGACCTGCATTCCTGACACCTTCCATGGACAGCACACACTGTATATACATCTGACTATATTATATAACGCCCACAGAGCCGTCAGCACAAGAACCAGCAGCATCATATTATAATAGATCCTCGGAAAATCCACCTCACTTATTATGAGTGGATATACCTTGCTCTCAAGCTGCTGGGATGGTATCCCCATGTCCTGTGCAAGGCCATCAACTATCGATGTATACACATCATCCGCAGAGACTACTCTGCCTCTCAGCGTATAATTCAGCAGTACATCTTCGTTACTCCTGATGAGCAGGATGGCATATCTGCCATCCTGCTGACAGTAGTAGTACCTGCCCTGCCTCTCAGAATCCACATAATAATCGTATCCTATATAATCCGCCCGATCCACGGTTATCGTCACATCCCTGTCGTTCGGATTCGCCCTGGATTCCACATCAGCTATACTTCTGTATGTCCTGCTCCTTATCCTGTCCGGCAGACTGAAATGCCACGCCATGATGATCATGCATCCCACCATGATCAGTGATAGAATGATCCCGGGTATTCTGTTTTTTAGAATATAACTTTCAAACTTCCTGTTCTTCATAATATGTCTTTCCCGCGTACGGTCAGATTTTTAGAAATGGCTTCCGCCACCGCCATGACCACCGCCACCGCCTGATCCACCAGAACCTCCTGAGCTGCTCTGGATAGTCACGCTGGTTACTTCCTTACGTATAAATATATCTCTTCTGTCAAGCTCCTTGGCATTTCCATCGCTGTATGTAGAAGCTGTTGTGGTATCTTTTCCTGCTTTCTTCGACAGATTCACGATGCAGAATGCGATGGCTGCTACCAGAGATACAAGGAAGCATATAAATGGTGACAGGAACTTTAATCCTCCTGTGCTGCTCTTCATAGCCGTCTCTGTTCTTGACATCATTCTCTCAAATGCTCCAAGAGTATCCGATCTGAGTATCTTTCCACCGTATTCCGTTATGGATGTCGCCTTGGAATCACTTATTCTCTTCTTCGCCTTGCCGGCTGTGCACAGATAAACATATCCGTCGTTCTCCTGCCAGTTGGCAACTATAACTACGCTTGTGCTGGCATCCCTGCCGTCAAGATATGTTCCTGCAGGCCACTCTTCCCAGCCGAATCTGTAATAATCACAGATCTTCTCTGCTATATCCTTTGTGTTAGACTCTATGTCATATGAAACTGCATCGGCATCATATTCTGACAGATCTGTGTACTGATCCATGGTAACGACAACAAAGTCCATACCCACTTTATCTTCCAGTTCTGCTATCTCCCCGCGGAGAGTCTCCTCCTCCGAATCAGACAGCTTATCTGCATAGTCAAACACTCTCTCATTTGTCTTACATTCTGTATTATTTCTGGCGTCATGCTTGAGATTGGCATTTGATTTCACAAAGTATCCTATAAAGAACACTATTCCAAGTCCAAGTACCACGAGCATTGCCACGATAAATTTCTTTACTGCATTCATTTACAACACCCCCAATAACATAGACAAGCCATCAAGCAATACAAATGCTGCGCCAAACAAAAGTGCGGTAAGTCCAACTGCCTTACTCATGCTCTTCGGCTCTGTTCCAACACATTTTCCAGTCTGTCCGTTGACATAGAACTTATAGTTTTTGCCCTGGAAACGGTACTCATATACCCACACCGGCATGAGTCCGAACTTTGTTCCCGTGAGTCTGTTGTTGTTTCTGAATCTCTCATTTGTAAGTG
>OHPH01000368.1_pt1 | contig 24476 bp, 20 predicted proteins | sample 1577681 | NCBI WGS metagenome assembly OHPH01 (sample SAMEA3879603, study PRJEB24766) | human gut metagenome | biome: human-associated habitat; feature: feces | place: USA | collected 1985/1987 | reverse complement strand
CTTATTCATGATCTTTGCCACGATATCCAGCCCGCCGGAGGATGCGTTGCGGTTGAACAGGATGCTCAGACCCACGCTGACCACCAGAATATAGCACAGCACATCCAGTTCCTGACTATCGGTCATGGAGCCAAAATCCGGGAACAGCCGCTCGAAAAGCCCCAGAAACACCGGCAGCATCACGCTGGTATACACGGTTTTTGCGCCAAACTCCCTGCCGCAGGTAAAAAACCCGATGATGAGCAGCACGATGTTCAGCACCATAGTAATAGCCGAAAGCGGCAGCGGCACAAAATTAGAAAGCACGATGCCAAGGCCGGAAATACTGCTGACGGATGTATGACTGGGCACCAGAAAAAAATAGACCGCCGCCGCAATAATGGCAACGGCCCCGGTCAGGATGGCCATCTCCTTGGCAATTGCAGGGTAGTTCAGCTTCTTGTTTGTCATTGTTGCTCCTCCAAGCTTTTGTTTTCAGCATTCAGTATACCATGCTTTGCGCTTGCAGGAAAGCACCGGGCGCAAAATAACAAGGCCGCCGCACAAAACGCTGTGCAGCGGCCTTGCCACCTTATCAAAATTCGTCTTCCGGGTCGCCGCGCTCCGGCATGGTGCGCATCTCCCGCACCAGCATGGCACGCAGATGATACTTGCGCTGCTCCTGCTCGGTCTCCGAACTGGTGCGCAGCTCCACCGTACCGTCAGGGCGGCTTTCGCCCGTGTACAGCGGAATGCGCACCACAGCCTGTGTGCCTTTTTCGGGCGCAGGCTCCAGCTGTAAGCTCCAGTCCATCCGGCGGCAGCACTCCCGGCAGAGCAGCAGTCCCAGCTGCGCCCCGCCCAAAAAGCTGCGGCGGTTTTCCAGCGCTGCCTGCGCATCCTCACCGGGCAGACCGCAGCCATCGTCGGTGACGGTCAGCTGCCAGTCGCTCTCGGTGCGGCGCAGCGCGATACAGACGCTGCCGCCCTCCCGGCTGGCGTGCAATGCATTGGAGAGCAGATGCAGACACAGCAGCTCCGCATCTCTGCGGTCTGCCATTACGCAGCAGGTGGTGCACCCGCCGTAATCCAGCCGAATATCCACCCCAAGCTGCGCCCGGATCATATCAGACTGCGCCGCCACCTGCTGCAAAAGCTCACACAGGTCAATGGGGTACAGCTGCGGCTTTGTGTCCTCGTGCAGAAACTCCAGCAGGGTGATCGCCTCGGTGAGGGTACGGTCCAGCTGTATGGCAGCGGTGTCGATATCTGCCACCGCCTGCCGGGTAGACTCGTCTGCACCGGTGCGGTCAAAATGCTGCTCCAGATATTCACAGTTGCGTCCGATCAGCGCCAGCGAACGGAAGCAGACCTCCTCGACCCGCTTGCGCTGCTCTGCGGTGATAGACCGCGTTTCTGTCTTTTGCTGCTCCATTGCTCTGCCTCCCCGGGCGATGCCATTTTTCTAAAGGAACGCCGCCGTGTTCCAAAGCCGTGCGCAAGCCTTACAGGCGGGTGGATGGCACTTTTTGCCGCAACACAACGTCCCTGACCGCGTAGATCAGCTTGCCGGTGGTGGGTTTGCCGCTGCCCAGCCTTGTATCGGCCTTAAACGCCAGCCACGCAAGAGGCGGCTTTTCCTCCAGCTGATCCACCATCCGGCGGATGCCGCTTTCCACAGCAGCGACCGATGTATCAAACTGCTCGCTCACCGCCTGCAAGATCTCCTTGCGGATCGCCAGCTTCTGGCTGGTGCTGCATGCGATGCCGACCGCGCAGGATAGATATCCGGCGTTGACATCCCCCTGCGGGATGCCCCACGCCGCATACAGCTGGCTGCACCGCTGCTCCAGCTGCCGGTTCTGCCGCCCGGGCATCCGGTAAAGCTGCCACAGCAGCCTTTTCAGCTCAGTGCCCTCTACGCAGTAGCACCCCTCGCGGAGCTTTTGCAACGCCGTGCCGCTGCTGCGGCCATGGCTCTGTACCAGAAGCATCGGCCGCTCCTTCAGCTGATAAAACTGCCGGACAAATTGCTCCGCAGGCAGATCCGTCAGCTCGCTGCAAAGCACCACGGCATCATAACGGACACCCTGCCGCAGCTGTGCCAGCAGCTTTTCGCCGCTGCAAAAGCAGGTGCAGTCAATGGCGGTTCCCTGCTCCTGCAAATAACGCTTCTGGACACGCAGTTCTTTCAGATCATAGCTTGCAAGGGCGACTTGCAGTTGGGCTGTTCGCTCACTGTTCACGCCATGCGCCGCCTTTCTCGCCTACCAGCCCGGCAGCTGTCAGGTCTGTGACCGCATCCCGCCAGAGCTCCGGCTGAACTCCATTTTCACACAAGTAGCGCAGGAGCCGGTAACAGAACTCCGGCGCTGCCGCAACATGCTGACTGACGATCTGCTGTCGGCTGCCGATCTGGCACAGGGTCAGCCGACAGCCTTGTGTGCCCTCTACCTCCATGGCATACACCAGCGTATACGCCTGCTGCAAACCATCAATGGCAGAATACTGCCGGATCATAGGTGAAAATGTACGTTCCATTTCAGTTCCTCCTTACTACAAGGGCCAAATTTTTTCTGCCTTGTTTATCCTTTTATTATTGTATAATTGTATAAAGCAGGAGAAACTGTTACAATCCTAAAGAAGTGTTGTTCCGACAGCCTTTCAGGTAATATAACGCCGTTTTTTCCGGCGCAGCCTGTCTGTCAGCTTTAGAATATCACGTTCAGCTTGTAAATTCAACCGGTATCTTTTTCCGCTTTTCTTTTTTGCCCCGTCCTTCCGGCAAAACCGCTGCTCAGACGCAAAAGCTCCGCAGCTTCATCCGTTCCGCAGGTAATTTCACGGTTTCTTCATTTTTATTTGCTAAACTAAACTAGATATTGTCTGCAAATGTTTCCTACTTTTAAACCCCAGGCAACAGCGCCCGGCGGCGCAGTACCGGAAAGGCACATCTATGCTCAAACTTAAACAGATCAACAAAGAATACAAGACCGGCGAGCTGGTGCAGCACGCACTGAACAACGTCAGTCTAAACCTGCGGGACAACGAATTTGTGGCCATTCTTGGCCCCAGCGGCTCCGGCAAGACCACCCTGCTGAACATCATCGGCGGTCTGGATCGCTACGACAGCGGCGATCTGGTCATCAACGGCATCTCCACAAAAAAATACACCGACCGCGACTGGGACTCCTACCGGAACCACACCATCGGCTTTGTGTTCCAGAGCTATAACCTGATCCCCCACCAGACCGTGCTGGGCAACGTAGAGCTGGCACTGACCATCTCAGGCGTTTCCAAGGCCGAGCGCCGCCGCCGTGCCGCCGCTGCGCTGGAGCAGGTGGGGCTGGGCAACCAGCTGCACAAGCACCCCGGCGAGATGTCCGGCGGGCAGATGCAGCGCGTGGCCATTGCCCGTGCGCTGGTGAACAACCCCGACATCCTGCTGGCCGATGAGCCCACGGGCGCACTGGACAGCGAGACCAGCATTCAGGTGATGGAACTGCTCAAGGAAGTGGCGCGGGACCGGCTGGTGGTCATGGTCACCCACAACCCGGAGCTGGCCCAGCAGTACGCCACCCGCATCGTGAACCTAAAGGATGGTGTCATCCGCTCCGACACCGCCCCCTACGAACCCGAGGACGAGGCTGCTGCCGCAGCCCCCGTGCACCGGAACATGGGGCACTCCTCCATGTCCCTGCTCACCTCCCTTTCCCTCAGCTTCAACAATCTGCTCACCAAAAAGGCACGCACCCTGCTCACCGCCTTTGCCGGTTCCATCGGTATCATCGGCATTGCGTTGATCCTTTCCCTTTCCAACGGTGTGAGCCGCTATATCAGCAACATGGAAAAATCCACGCTGGCCGCCTACCCGCTGCAGATCAGCAGCACCGGCGTAGATCTGGCCAGCATGATGGACCCGGACACCTACACCAGCGTCTCGTCCGGCTCCTCCTCCGCGCCGGAGGGCATGGTCACGGTGAGACAGCTGCTGTCTCAACTGAACATCGGCGCTGCCAGCAACGATCTGCGCTCGCTGAAGGCATATCTGGACAGTGACGCCTGTACCATCCGGGACAACGCCACGGTGGAATACACCTACACCCCTGATCCGCTGATCTACCGCCAGAACCCGGACGGCACCGTGCAGAAGCTGAACCCGGACACCACCTTTTCCGATATCGCCAGTGAGAACGCCTCGGTGACCAGCCTTATGACCTCCATGGCCAGCCCCTATGTGTTCTGCGAAATGGCCGAGACCCCCGCCCTGTACGAGGATCAGTACGATGTCAAGGCCGGCCGCTGGCCGGAAAAGTACAACGAGCTGGTGCTGACCCTGAACGCGGACGGCAGCGTTTCGGACTATGCGCTGTACGCCATGGGTCTGCGGGATCAGGCCGAGCTGGACAAGATCTTACAGCAGTATGCGCAGAACCAGAAGATCGATCTGCCCACGGACTACGGCACCTATACCTATGACGATTTTCTGGGCATGACCTTCAAGCTTGTCAACAAGGCCGACTGCTATGTCTACGACACTGAGCACAATATCTGGCTGAGCAAGCTGAATGATGAAGCTTACATGCAGCAGCTGGTGGCCGACAGCGAGGATCTGACCATTGTCGGCATCGTGCAGCCCAAGGCAGACGCCACCTCCGCTATCCTGCACAGCGGTTTGGACTACCTGCACGACCTGACTTATTACGTCATTGATCAGGCGGCCAACAGCGAGATCGTGCGCCAGCAGCTGGCAGACCCGGACATCAACGTGCTGACCGGCGAGCCCTTCGATGCTGCCGGCAACAGCATGCTGGATATCGCCTCTCTGTTCTCGGTGGACACGGACGCCCTCAAGGACGCTTTCCAGTTCGACACCAGCGCCCTGCACTTTGATCTGGACGGCGCATTCGACCTGACCGACGATTCCTTCGATCTTGCCACCCTCATCGACCCTTCCAGCTTCAAGCTGGACCTCAGCGGGCTGCCGCTGCCGGACATGGAGATGGACATGAGCGAGCTGTTCGACGGCGTAGAGCTGAATATCTCTCAGGACGGCTTACAGACGCTGATGAAAAAGATCCTGAACGGCTACAAGCGCTATCTCATCAGCAACGGCCTGCTGAATCTGGATAAGATCGGTTTTTCCTCCTATATGCAGACCGAGGCCTTCCAGACGCTGCTTGCCGAATCCATGGGTGACCTGCTGGACACTTCCGGGCTGGAGGAGCAGTTTGCCGATACCCTCCAGCAAAATCTGCAGACCGTGATGGAGACCTACTCCGTCCAGCTGGGCGAGGCGCTGCAGACCCAGCTCACCGCCGCTTTGCAGGAGCAGATGGGTCCCGCCATCCAGAAGCTGGCCGGGCAGCTGGAGCAGAAGATCGCGCAGGCCATCCAGAGCAACATTGCGCAGCTGAGCACGCAGGTGGAAAGCGCACTCAAGATCGACCCCGCTGTGTTCCAGCAGGCTATTCAGATCAACATGACCGGCTCTGACCTGACCGAGATGATCAAAAGCACCCTGCTCTCCTCCGCTTCCAACTACGAAAAGATTTTGGACGACCTCGGCTATGTGGACTACGCAAAGCCCGATGCCATCTATATCTACCCCAACAGCTTTGACACCAAGGCGCAGGTGGTGAACGAGCTGGACGCCTACAACGCCTCCATGCGGCAGCAGGACGAAGAGGGTAAGGTGATCCACTATACCGATATGGTGGGCACCCTGATGAACTCGGTCACCGAAATCGTGGGCATGGTCAGCAATGTGCTGGTGGCCTTTGTGGCGATCTCGCTGGTGGTGTCCTCCATCATGATCGGCGTCATCACCTATATCAGCGTGCTGGAGCGCCGCAAGGAGATCGGCATTCTGCGCGCCATCGGTGCCTCCAAGCACAACGTCTCGCAGGTGTTCAACGCCGAGACCTTCATCATCGGCCTGTGTTCCGGCGTGATGGGCGTGGTGCTCTGCCTGCTGCTGCTCATCCCCGGCAATATGCTCATCCACCACATCGCGGGCGATGTGAACGTGGTAGCCTCGCTGCCGCCGCAGGCCGCGCTGATCCTGATCGTTCTGGCCACTCTGCTTACCATGCTGGGCGGCGTGATCCCCGCCCGCAGCGCCGCAAAGAGCAACCCTGTCAAAGCGCTGCGCTCTGAGTAACACATTCCGCATTCAAATCCCTGCTGTGCTCTGTGTGCAGCAGGGATTTTGCATTCCGGCCCGGCTTGTGCTACAATAGAAAAAACTTCATTTCAAAGGAGCCTTTCCATGCCTGTCATTCATGAGATCACCGACCTTACCGCCCCGGAGCTGGACATCTACGCCCGGCTCACACAGGCGCAGCTGCGCAACCGGCTGGAGCCGGAAAAGGGCATCTTTATCGCTGAAAGCCCCAAGGTGATCGCCCGGGCGCTGGACGCCGGATACCAGCCCCTTTCCCTACTGATGGAGCGCAAGCAGATCACCGGCCCAGCACAGGAGATTTTGACCCGCTGCGGCGATGTGCCGGTATATACCGCTGACCGGGAGCTGCTGGCACAGCTTACCGGCTTTGCGCTGACCCGGGGCGTGCTGTGCGCCTTCCGCCGTCCTGCGCCCTGCACGGTGGAACAGGTTTGCGCCCATGCCCGCCGGGTGGCTGTGCTGGAAGGCATCGTAGATTCCACCAACGTGGGCGCCATCTTCCGCAGCGCTGCCGCGCTGAACATGGATGCCGTACTCATTACCCCCTCCTGCTGCGACCCGCTGTGCCGCCGCGCGGTGCGGGTAAGCATGGGCACCGTGTTTCAGGTGCCGTGGGCGCAGATCGGCACCTGCCCTGCCGACTGGCCGGAAAACGGCAGTGCCCAGCTCCACGCGCTGGGCTTCAAGACCGCTGCCATGGCACTGAGCGACCGCTCGGTCAGCATCGATGACCCCGCCCTTGCCGCTGAGCCGAAACTTGCCATCGTGCTGGGCACCGAGGGCGATGGGCTGGCCAATAGTACCATCGCCGCCTGCGATTACACCGTAAAGATTCCTATGTCCCATGGGGTGGATTCCCTCAACGTAGCCGCAGCCAGCGCCGTGGCCTTCTGGCAGCTCGGCCGCTTGTAAGTCCCCTGCTCGCGCTCTCCGAAATTGCTTGACAAACGCCCCAAAACGCGGTACACTATCAGCGTCATCATCATGGGCCTATAGCTCAGCTGGGAGTGCAAGCGTTGCATTCCCGATCTGGTGTTATAGCTCATTTGCCCCCATTAGAAATTGGGTGCTTTTTCGTGGGCTCGTAGCTCAGTTGGGAGAGCGTTCGGTTCGCATCCGAAAGGTCGAGGGTTCGACTCCCTTCGAGTCCATAAAACGCCGTATCGTATTAAGCGATACGGCGTTTCTTTTTGTCTTTCTTTGCAAAATCGTGCATCATTCGTCTTAACAGCGCAAAATCGCGTGTGCAGCATTTTTAGGCACAATGCTTATGGTTTCACCTGCTGTTTTGTCTAAAACGACGATTCCGGCATTTGATGTACAACGCCCAACTTTTTGAGGATTTTGCGACTTATTTTTCTGATTTTTGCCTCGTCCAGCCGAAGCTGCGTGACGCTTGAACTCCTCAAATTCGTCCAGCGGTACATTGAGAACGATCTCGATATTATAGTCGCGTCCGACACGCACTTCTTTGATAAACTGTTTCAGAATGGCCTGACGCCTTTCAAAACTAGCGCCCTTATAGGTGCTTGCCCATGTGAACAGATCACTGCAATTACGTTCAGCTTTCTGGTTTTGCTCCTCGATCTCCTTCAATTTCTTTTCCGAGTCTGCCAGATTGGTCTGTGCAATAAGCAGTGCTTCCTTGTTTTCATTGACCATCTGCTGGATCATCTCGCGGTCGAGTCCGCTTGTTCCTTGGATGACACGAATCATTTCTTTTTTTAACGCATCCTGTTCGTCAACCTTGGTCTGGACTTCCTCTTTCCAACGAGTTGTTTCTTTTTTAGCTACATCCAAATCTTTACGCCGCATTTCTTCCAGAAGATTGCTCTTGGAGCATTCCAGAATTTCTTCAAACTTCATGCACACGATGCTTTCTACAACTGCGTCCAGTGTCGTTACACCATAACCGGACTGTCCATCGCACTGCCCCGGATGCCGAACATTAAAGTTGCAGCTATAACGATAACGCTTTTCTTTTACGACAGTACCATCTGCCCGAAGCCGAGTGCGTCCGCTGCTGGTAATATTCAAACGATTGCCGCAGTGGGCACAGAACACTTTACCACAAAGCAAAGCATGAGGACTGTACGAATCCGCGTCCTCACCCTTTTCTCTGCGGCGGGCATCCCGCAGTTCCTGAGCTTTTTCAAATACTTCCGGCTCGATGATCCGCAACTCAGGGCATTCTTTTTCAACGTTGCCATTGATAAGATAACCCGTGTATCCTTTGTTACGAATCATCCTGCCAATCGTAATATTAGGGATGTTCTTTCCATTGCGCCCCATAATATTGTGTTCGACAAGATAGTTGCAGATCCGTTTTGCGCCGTATCCCTCATAAACATACTTCTGAAAGATCAGGCGCACCACGGCGGCTTCTTCCTCGTTGATTTCCAAATCGCAGACAGCTTGGTTCTTTTTGTTCAAGCGGCCTTTCTGGACACGCTTGTAACCAAAAGCCACAATGCCGCCAGTGTAGTGACCTTCTTCCGTAAGCTGTTCTATACGGGTGCGAGTGCGGATAGAGGTCTTGATGCTCTCGCCGGATGCTTGCCAGTAGCGGATATAGTTCATCAGCTTATCGACATGGGAATCAAAACGCTGCTGACCTTCATTTACGCTCCAGACCTCGACCCCTTGCTTCGTGAACCATTCCACGATAAAGGGCGTTTCGTCGTCACGCCGACCCAGACGGTCAAACATGAATACCAGCAGAACATCAAACTCTCCGGCAGCAGCCGCCTGCTGAAGCAGTTGGAGCTGATCGCGGTCTTTTGCAGATTTCTTAAAACCGGAAACGCCTTTTTCGGAAAACTCCTTGACGATTTCCCAGCCCTGCCGTTCTGCAAATTCGTGGCAGGCTTCTTTTTGCATGGGTATGTCATCCTTTTCGACCTGTCCAATGGTCGAAACACGGTATAAGGTATATACACGTTTTTTCATCGTTGTTACTCCTTATGTAAAACTAAAACAACGATACTGTGCGCACATTCGTTTGTTTGAATTGGTTGCTGCATCAACTGTACCATTATTTTAGTGCTGGACTATCCTTGTTGCAAGGATGTCGGTTCAACTGCAATTCTTGGCTTCTTCGCAGAGGGTATCATGAATCAGTTTCTGAAGAACCTCCATGCTGTCACCATCTTCTGCATAAGTGATTTTCACTTTGCAGCCATTAACGATATACGAATCCTGCGACACAGGAATCACATTCATATTGGTCATATCTAGCCCTTCTTTCAAAAGTAGCGATAGTGCGATATAATTATGTAATAAGAGGCACCCGCAGCTTGCAGGTGCCTCTTGGCAGAGAAAATATGTTTTAGAACTTCATCGGCAGAGCGTCCTTGCGGCCTTTGCCGTTGTAAGCCATGTAGATGGGAAAAACGTATTTCTTCCATCCGGGCAGCTTTGCAGGGTTATCCCTGCCGACACGGTAAATCTCCATGGGGTGGACGCTGCCAAGCGCACGAACCAGCCGTTCCTCGCTGAACTCGCCGTGATACAGTTCCACAAAGTGCATCATACCTCGCAGGACAGATGCACGGAACGAATCCGGCTTACCTCCCCACGCAGCCACGATCAACCGCAGGGATTCGCAGTAGATCTTTTCGCCCATCTCGTTATACAGCTTGAGCGCGGTGCCCACGCAGCTGATGCGGTAGTCGCTCAACTGCAAACTGTCATAGTTGAAGGCCAGCCCCACCCGGTTGGTAGCAGCGAGAAATGCCTTGGAAGGAGCATCACCGCCCACGACCTTGGCACGCAGCTTGATGCCTGCCGTCAATGGTGCGGAGTGTCCGTTCTGCTCTGCAAAGAGCAGTGCTTCCTGCTCCATCGTCAGGCCGGTGTAGACCTTGCAGAGAATCGGCAAGTCCTCACCGCCGTTACGGAGGATGCGCCCCTCAATGGTGTGCTGACCGTTCACCACATAATACTTGCCGTCGCGGAAGCTGACCTTCGGCTCGTTGGCAATGTACTCGTTGAAATCGGCAGCAATCATTTCCACACGCTTACGCTCCACACCCCGCTGGTAGATCTCGCGGGGGTAGATCAGCAGCTTGCTGTGAAGCACCAGCATCTGGTACGGTGGAGTGATATTAAAGGAAGCAGCATAATTGTTCGTGTCATTTTTCAGGCGCATCTTATTTCCTCCTTAATTCGCCAAATGTATTTTTCAGCTTCGGTCAAAATCTCAGTCACTTGCTTCTTACGCTTCGGGCTGGTGAGCAAGCTGGGATTAAAGGTGAAGCTGTATTCAAGCCGCTGGATCATTGCGTGAACAGCGGATTGCAGTTCGGTGTATAACATCATTTCTTCGACTGTTCCTGCATCCTCAAAATCGGATTTGATAGGAGTGTAGGGATAGACAGGCGGCTTACCGTCAACTACTTCTGGCGGTGCGTAAGCCGCCGTAGAACGGACGATAGGTTTGAGCTTTTGGATGCTTCCCATTGGGTTCAGCGCAAGACTGATTTTCACAGCATCATCGACCCGCCCCATCTCTTCTGGGGTGAGGTGTCCGACAAATCTTTTGACACGGCTTTTGTCGATGGTGAAGATTTGCTCAGCCTGAACGATGGACGGCTCCAGTCCCTCCGGTTCCACCAGACAATGCGTCGGCTGCGTAGCTTTCTTTTCTGTCTTACTTGTCAAAGTCGCAACGATCAATGTCGGTGAGCAGGAGTTTCCCACATCATTTTGTAGAATGACTGCTGGACGGGTTCCGCTTTGTTCGGAACCTGTGCGGTTGTCAAGTCGAACGAAGTAGATGTCTCCGCGTTGGAATTTCAAAGTAGATTCCAAATTGCGAAACCTCCGTTTGGATATGTAAGAAACCCACTGCACCTCCTGGGCAGCGGGTTTCTGTTGAAGTATGGGAGCAATTCTTTTTATACGATACACATCATCTCCTTCGATGACTGAGATAAAGCACCAGCATCAGCGGTGCATTACAACATAATCGTAACCGCGCCGGGTCTGACAGACAGTGCAAGTGTCCATGCTGTTGTCTGCACTCGGCACGATAGCAATTTTGAAAGCCTTGGCTTCTACGAAATGTCGCAGACAGGTTGCACAGAGGGTTCGGATGGACTTGATCATTTCCGGGGTCAGTTCCATCTCCTCATAAATCTCCTGTTCGCGCACCGTAGGATTCAACTCGTCCATTTGAGTAGTCCTCCGTGTTAGTAAAGGTGATTAGCGGATAAATATGTAAAAGAACAGGAGTGACCGGAGACCGAAAACAGCATCCGGTCACTCCTGATAAAATATGTTCAGGTCTCGCATATTCGCCCTCGGCTCCCTGCGAGTGGGGCATAAACATCTGGCAGCGGACTTGTACCGCTTCATTGGCATTTCAGCCACCCCGTCTGCTTTGTGACCGGGCCGCGAATTACGGAAGTATCATTATCGGAGTACCAGATGACGGAACTATTCAGTTTTCAAGGTGCGCGAGGTCGGACGTTTTGCCCTGCGGCAGGTGCCGCTTGGGAAATTGTCCCTTCACTTACGAACCCAGTTGAAAGGTCAATCCATAACATTGAAATCAAAGTTTTTCAGAAATTTAGTAATTCTCTTGATTTTGATACTAATAGTAGGTTGTGAAACGCCTAAAGCTTTAGAAATTTCAGTAACGGTGTAGCCCTCATAGGCGTACAGCGTCAAAAGCTTGAGGTCGTCAACAGACAGCTTCTCTAATCCGGCTTGCAGACGTTCATTTTGGACTTCACCCACCCACGCAAACCTCGTTTTCGTTTCGTGATAGGTGTCCGTCACGGTAGTGGCTCGCACAAAGTCAGCATAATCGTTCCGATTTTCGGAATCGTCTGCACTCGGAATCTCAACATCATAACGATGGTGGGCACGATCATCATTGAATACCGCCAGATCGTACTCATACATCTTCTGGATAGCGTCCTCCTTCATGCCAGCAGCCCGGTATTCTTCCCGGAGCTTGTCCCATTTAGCATAGAAGTTACGGCGGGCATTTCCGCTATTGTAGTTCATATAAACCTCCAAATTTTCGATAAAACGTAAAAAGTCGAAAATTTGGAAGGCTAGCGATAAACACCGCAGGGGTTCACAGCCATGCGCTGCTTGTAGCCGGAGATCTTCTTCTCCCGCAGCTTGTCTACGCAGTTCATCACGTCAGTCATTTTCGTGTCCTTTCCCCCGGACTCAGGGAGGGGAAGGATACCGATGACGGAGACTGGATAGGGGTTCACGCCGTGCACTGAACCAGCCTGCAAAACGCAAAAAGGCCCGATTCCAGAGATGGGAAGTACACCCATAGACCGGTCGTTCTACCGCAGCAGACAGCGTCTGCCGGCTGGTAAAACTCCGTTATGGTATCCTCAACCCTCTCTAGAACCGGGCTTGCGATATTATTTTTTGTTCTTAGAACTTGCCTTTTTGGGGGTTCGTCCCTTGAACTGACTACATGATAACCGAGAACACCTCAAATCACCAGTTCATCAGATGAGCTCTAAAAAGCAGCACACAAAGCATCGTTATTTCGTACTTTTATAAAAAGTACCGTCATGTCAGATGCTCTTATGCAGCCTTACTGCGCCGTTTTATTACCGTTTAGGGCTCACTTCTTGAGCCCTTACCTCAGAAAAATTTCAAAAAAAAGAGGCGACCAGACCGTTTTATGGTCTAATCGCCTCATGGATATTCTGTTGTAGGTACCTTAGCAGGCAGTTTTGAGTGGGGCGCATCCACAAGCTGCAAGATAGACGTTGACTTTCTCGATACCGTCTTTGTAATGGCCCATCAGAATCATCTGATAGACCGTATTCCTTTGATTGTTAAAGTCCAGTGTGATTCCACACATTCTCAATAAATCACTGCTGACCATTGGCGGAAGCCGCAATGCCACCGAAATGGCAACGACTTGTTCCGCGCTTGCCTCCTGACCCGCACGAAGCCGCTTCACTGTGGACACAGAGAGTCCGGACTCAGACTCCATATTCTCTACAGACATATCCCGGTCGTTCATCAGCAGCTTTAGAGCGTCTCCGAACTCAAGTTTTGCAATCATCTTCCGTATTGCCATGGACCACTGAACCTCTGCCATAAACTCATCTGGCGCAGCCATCCCCTGCTCAGCAGTATTCTGGCGGCAAACCGAGTTGACATTGACGGATGCCGCTTTGGTCTCGGTATTCTTATGTACAGCGGATGCCACCTCGGTTCACCTCCTTCGCTGAAAATTTTAATAAAAAAAGACCGGAGCAAATTCAGATTTCAAGTTGCTTACGCATTACTTGTTTCTAAATTTACTCCGGTCTTATGTATTTCCGTTTCCGTACTCATTGACCGGACGTGTATTAGCCAGACATTTTATAGTCTTATCAGCAAGTAGACGCACTTCAACCTTACAGTAGTGTTTTAGTATTGAATTAAGGACCGTTTAGTTATAACTCCTCAATAATTGTGCGCTGACTGCCTCCAACAATCGCGGCACTCTACTAAAAACCTATGTAATGTCTCTTGCTGAGACGTCATTCAGAAGGATTTTTTTAACTGAACAACATGACTATGTTTGTCTGGTAATACACCTCCACGTTACAAATTATTATCTTTTCAATAGAGCTTTTCAGGCTATTATTACATTTATAATATAGCAGCCAAAACTCTATTTGTAAATAGGAGCAGCCGCTTTTCATCGAAGCGACGAGAAATAAGCCAGAAAATTGTGTAATCTGCCAATTCCGATCCTATAAACGCAAAAGAGCCGGAATAAACTCCTAAAATCCGAAATAATTTCAGATTTTTTGAAGTCCACCCCGGCTTACTACGCGTTCTGAGCAGCACCAAACAGGCAGCAATTCAATTTTAAGCTGGCTCACACGGTCTCTTGATGAGCCAAGTGTGCAGATTCGCATCTGCCTTTTCCTGTCCTTATCCTCAAACAGTGCAAATGAGCCGTGTATCCTTCTCCGGCAGGGAGTTGAACACACGGCTCATCATTTTAGGTTCAGAATCTCAAGAAGCTCGACAATCCTGTGCCGTCTCTCGGGACAGTGAAGCATTTCCTCTTTCCCTTAAGTACTCGTTCACCTCATCAATTGACCTCATATACATACAGTTAAGAATCATCAAATGTGCTAGCTGTTCTTTGGTCGCAGCCAAGCTAAAACCCGCTTTTGCTATGAGCGCAAACGAAAGCCATGGAGGAAGGTGCATAGCAACGCATAGTGCAACCACGTTTTTCTCAGAAAAACTTTCAACCTTTCCATTTCTGTAGCGACCGATCGTTGACTCCGACACCTTTGATTCAAAGGCCAGAGCCTCTTGCGTAAATCCGAAGCGTTTCATCACATATCGTAGTGCTGCCGGGAAGCAAGCAGGCATATTCGCTAACACCTTGCGTTCTTCTTCAGCCTTCTCGTACTTAGACAGCCTTCCTTCCGGGTCTATAATATGATAGTAGTTTTCGATCTCTGTTTGATTTTTTTCAGCATGCGAGGGCATCCAAATCCCTCCCACGTCCGAAACTACTCAAGGTAGCCTCAAACGTGGGAGGAATGGGCATAGCGATGCTCATTGGATCAGTAGTCAAACCCGCAGTCGCGCGACTGGCCTTTTGGGCTCTATTAACCCATAGCATATGCAACTGCGCATAAATCTGTGCACACTTAGCCTTTCTAATGCGTCTGATCAGTTCTCGCATCCTTTCCAATTCGAGAATTCTTTCATAAACGCACTGATACTCCACAGAATCCGGTGCCAGATCATCAGCAATATGAAGCAATGACTGAATCCGCTTATTGATTCTGTTCTTTTCTTGCTTCAGCTCCAATAGACTTACTGCCTCAGTAATCGCCTCGATAGCTGATGAAAGGATTGAATCTTGACAAATGATGTACATTAGCACATTCACCTGCCCTTTTCATGTAGTACGGTAAACCGCCAGTTTTATTATATCACATTCCATCTTAAAACAAAATATGTCTCGTTTTCTTATCGCTTCGCCATCTTCTCCTTAGCCTTGTCCGGCACGTCGATCAGGCCAAATCGGTAGAACAGACCATAGATATACGACACACCCCGGATATCTCCCAGAGCCTTGGGTCTGTCCACTACCTCTCCGATTTTACCGATATTGTGATACGCCAGCATCACGGAGCTCCACGCAAGACTCTTGCTGTCCTCTCTGCGGTCGATCCACAGCTCCTTGGTGAATTCATCTCCCCTGCCCTTTTTCAGCGTATATGTAAAGGGCAAGCCGGACATCGTCTTGAACTTGTATCCCCGAAAAGCCACCACGCACTTCCAGAGGTTCTCTTCGCAAGGGTTCTTCTTCAGCGCAGCCACAGCTCGGTAGTGTCGCTGCCGCTCTGCCCCGGCACTGATATTCGCCGCTTCAGCTTCCTCCGGGAAGTACACACCTTTCTCATACGGCAGATAAGAGGTCACCGAGGGGCGGGACAGCTGCAAAGCGGACATAGTGGAGGTGACAGTAGCAGAATAACTCTGCGTGCTTCTAAAAGAACCGAACGTCTGCTGGACGAGCTTTGCCGTGTCCGACTCGTAGACCCTGGCTGTGATGAGCAGCTTCCGAACCTTGATAGGGTTGAGGGACAATGCGTCTGCGATGGCTTGCAGGCTCATTTTGTCCGTATAAAGGTCAGCGGCAGCTTTCATCTGCTGTGCCAGGTTCTTGGCTGCACTGTACTCTGGTTTTGATGGCTTCCGCCCACCGCCGGGCTTGCGCGCGCGTGTATTACTCACTAGTTTTCACCTCGTTTTTATTTACGTCACAAACTATATATCGTGTTCAAGAATATGCCGTGTGAACTTCTGGAGTTCAGTCCACACGGCATATTGTGGATGCTAATTGTTAGCGCCTCCACACTCTGTCGGCAAAGTGGCTCAAGTATATATTAGCATTCACACTCATCGCAAATACAGGAGCGAAAATGCTCCTTATATTCTACCAGTTTCTTTCATTGCGACTTCTCAATCAATTTATTAATATCATTAATGCGAACGATTCGATTACCAAAATGCTCAATAAGCTCCTTATCCACAATAGGCTCTCCATAAAGCATTAAGCAATCCTTCTCCACTGCAACTGCAACCGTTGATTCTGGTTCAAAGTATTGGATCACATTTCGAACCACTATCTGCGCTTTAAATCCGGCAGAATAAATCTTTACTTTGTTGCATATTTTGAGGTACTCCAACAAAATTCTTATCCTGATATTATCGGTTCTTGACAATTCTTCTAGAAGCCGGATGACACTTATATGGCTAACATACACACATTCAAACTCATCCAATACATCCAACATATCATTTTCAGCCATCTGATATAGTCCCCATGCGTCAATGGCAATTTTTCTATTCAAGCCAAACTGATTTTTTAGCTGAACATCTATTTTTCTATGCCATGTTTCGCATGCGTAACTATTTTGGACTTCTTTCGCACGTTCTTCCACCATACTATCCGAAGGAGGCAGAAAACCGGGTTTAACAGCTCCAATCCAGTTAAGAAACTGCATTTCCTCTTTGCTTACTATAAGTAGTCCCGTTTGGGGATTCACTAAGTGTGGACATTGTCGGATATAGTTATTATGCTCAATGGCTTCTATATTATTTAAATTTGCCAGATGAGCAATGAAAGCATCTCGATGATACGATTCTTCTGTCACCAATCCTTTATCAACAAATTGTTTTCTTTCAAGTTCAAATCGTTCTGGATTATTGAATGTGCCACTATACAACATCAATTCTAATTCCCAAAATCCCTCAATGTCAGTATCTTTAAAAGCCTCTTTCGCATCAAGATAGCATTGTAGCGCATACTTGAGATTTCTTTTATAGTGTGTCACATAATCAATAAATGCACGGTAAGCATATTCCGGACCTTCTTCAATCAGTTCCCTTCTTTCAGAAAAGAGTTCTTGATACATAGCATCAGCACGCTCAAACATCCCATGCCTGATATAGAAGTGGTTCAATTCTTGCCATGTAATAATATTTTTTTTATTTTCAAAAGAAGTTAAAAATCGTTTTTCCGCTTCTGCAATTGGCGCGTCCATTTCAAAGATAAAATTTGACATAGAATCCAACAGTTCCGGATTCGCATATTCAGAAAGCCTCTCATAAAGGGTTTCCAGTTTTTCCTTCTTGTCCCATCCGAATATCAACATCCCACGTCCATACAAATTTATCATTTGGACATACATCGGAACTCGTTCTTTTCTATCTATCAGTCGTACATTTCTTTCAAGATAGTACGTTGTGTCTCTGATTTCTCGTGCAAGTTGCGGAACATTTCCAATTTGATCAGCCGGAATATTTGCCGTTGCATCCTCAATCAAGTTAGAGCACTTACTTGCTCGAGCAATAGATTTCAGTACAATTTCATCTTTTGCTGTAATATGCGTGAATTCCTTTACATTTATCTCTCCCTTCTGTGCACTAATCATCGCATATTTCATTTCGATATCACGGCATTCGTTATTATTCAGTTGCTGCAAATATTTTTTAACATCAGGGTAAACTGTAAGGATCCGATAATTATCTTGCAGAAACACAAAAGTATTATATATACATAATCCAACTCTTCTCATCGTCCCTGCCCAGAACAAATCATCTGCCTTTGACTTTATTATCAGATAACATTCTCTGGCTTTATATAATGATTTCTTATCGATTCTACTTGTATCAGAAACCCGTCCATCCGCCTCTATTGCATCATGCATTGCCAACCCATAGTAGGCTACGCCAAGCGATTCTAATACTATACTGTCATAGCCAACTCTATATGAACGATTAATAAATCTTACAGAATTCACATAATCATGATAATGTTCACCGTATACATGCCCAATCATCTGATAGACAAGCGCTTCATCTTCAATCTCATCAGTTGGATATATAAACTTTTCATTTTCATCCAACAACTTACCAATTGTATCTTCCACTGCTAAATCTTCTGTATACGCCATGGCAAGAAGCCGAAACGCTTTTGCAAAAGACAAAAGGTTTTGATTTTTCGGTTCATCCGATTCATCAATATAATGTTGAGCAGCTTCTATCGTTTCATGAAATTGCTTTCGCATAAAGGTGCGTGTCAACTCGCGTAATACATCGTGTCCTTTAATAAGCCCCTCCGCTCTCATTTGAGCCTCCAATTGCTCAAATTCGTTGTCCATATCAGCAATTTCATAGCAGTACAGTAGGTATTGCTTAATTTTTCGCCTTGATTCTTTGCTAAGATTGCTATATCTTGAATCTTGTATCAATTCATTTCCCTTGTCAATTGCTTTCTGTAGCTTTAAGTCCTCAATAATGCAACGCAAACCAGAAAGCTGCTCATCTATCCATTTCTCCCCCTCTGATTTTCCAACGGACTCGATACATCCATCAAATGTAATTGGTTGAAAATCAACTCCTGCAACGTCTTCTTCTGGAATCCCCTCAAGTTTTCTTTCGATAAGGACACCAAATCGTTCCTTCATTATAGCACGAAGTTGCTGTGCCTTTGTAACATATGTTTTAGATAATAAAGCAGTCGCGCCATATGCACTTGTAAAAACACCCAGTAAACCGTTTACATCAGCATTATCATCCCAAACAGGTGCTCCAGAAAGGCCTTCCAGCTCACATACTCGTGAGCCTGCATCAATAAAATTATCATCCATGCGAATAGTAAATCGAGTGCTATCTGCTGAATTGACCACAACTTTTCCATGAAGGCAATCAAGATACTCAATCTGTTTTTTTCCACTTGGAACACCATTTGGATAGCCTTGAACGAATACTGAACGGCTTCTATATGTCTCTGTTATATAATACTGCGTTGTTGATAACTCTATAGCCTCTGGTTTTTTAATCTGAATAACCGCAATATCTTCTGTGTGCAATTTTTCCCCGAACTCATTGTTTTGGATTTCATCAAGTGGGGAATAAATGACCTGTGCTGCAGAAACTTCCGTGTAAAGTACGTTATAGAGATCCCTCGAAGCATCAATTTCTTTCAAGATAAACAGCCTGATTTTGTCAAGGTTCTCAACAACATGGGCGCAAGTGAAAACAAACATACTGTCTCCACCAGCATAGAATAGGACACCACTACCTTGAACCGTACTAGCTTCATCAGAAATATACACACTATATTCTCTTGTATTATCGTTTACCATATTATCGCACAGCCTTCTCTATAATGATAACTAATCTTATGCAGATAATCGTCCTTTATAAAATATCCGTTTTTCCACCATTCAGAAGGGCTATAAATATCAATTTTTCCGTACCATTTTTCCAATTTGGCTATAGTTTGTTTATCAGGATGACTTACACCATCCGTGCATATCAGAAAATTGGATGCATGAATTCTATCTCGATATAATTCAGAAATATTTCTTGCTGAACCATGGTGTGAAATCTTAACAAGATCATAAACACCCTGTGCACTAATCACATTCTCTGCCCATGCATCTCCTGTAAAAAGCAATTTACGATTTTCAAATTCAAAAGAGAAAACTACGCTCTTTTTATTATTAATGCTAGCATCCTGTATCGGAAGTGGTTTATTCGCCAAATCTGACAATGATAGTCCATAATCAGTATGCCGCGCTAGATTTCTTTCTACACAGCAGTCATCATAGTCTTCTAATATGTTTTTGTCTGGCCAAAACACACATATTTTTGCGCCTGCTAATTCATTGCGTATGTCTTTATACATCGGTTTTACATTAATACCCCGATTTAAAAGTCGTGCATATACTTCATCGTTTTGCTGGACGGATAACGTCCTATCTCCAAACGATGCTTTCCCTGAGTGGTTCATCCACACCTCATTAAATGGGCATTTATAATTTGCACGGCGCAAATTTGTTAGAATTCCTCCAATGTGATCCGTGTCCACATGTGTAAGTATTAAAGCATCTAACGTTTCTCTCTCCTGTATTACACTATCACATATACGTTTGAAATTTTGAGAAAACCTCATCACGCCAGAATCAATGATGATATTATGTGTCCCCGCATAGTGAATTCGGATGCAATCACCTTTTCCCGCATTATAAGCAAAAACTTCAAGCATCCTGTATTACCATCCTTTTTATATCAACAAGCTTTCAAAATATTTTTTATACTTGCACTTACACAACCCCAGTATAATTATACTGTATTCTCAAATTCATTTCCAGTGTTTTTTATCAATCCTTCGTTTATTTCTTGTGTACATCATGACAAATCTTCTTTCACCTTTTTAGCGCATCTGTCAAAGCGCAAATTGCCTCGTTCACATGCTGCATGCAATTCGCTCTTGGTTAAACTTTTTACCAGTGTTTGCTTCAACTCACGAAAGCACCACACACTTCTAGAGGTTCACTTCGCAGGGGTTCTTCTTCAGGGCAACCACACTATATTCCGGTTTTGATGGTTTCCATCCACCGCCGGGCTTGCGATTCATTTTAGGTATGATGAATTTTTGATAACTTCATTTTCGTACACTCCATTTCTTTTATTTCCGTCACAAACTATATGACGCACTCCAAATACACCGTGCAAACTTCCAGATGTTCAGTCCACACGGTGTATTGCTTTATTTCAGCTTTTCAAGTATCTCATCCGCCGTCATGCCGGACGCCAGCAGCTTTTTCAGCACAGCTTCGGCTTCAACCTTTTTAGCAGCCTCGGCAGCCTTCGCCTCAGCGGCAGCCTTCTTGGCCTCCAGCTTTGCGATTTTCTTTTCAGTCTGCTTGATTTCCGCCTTCTGCGGCTTTAGATTTTCACGCAAGGACTTTATGTCGGTCTTTAGTTCTTCAATCTGGGCGACAGTCTTGGAAAGACCTTCTTCGAGCGTCGCCTTGTCTTTCTGCAACTTTGCGATTTGAGCATCGAAGTCGGTAGATGCGGTAACACGGTTCTTGCCGCCTTTGGTTCTGGGCATAGGATGATGCCTCCGATAAGATTATGTAAGATTTGATGTTAGTATAGCACGGTATAAGTCCAAGTACAATATGCATTACAGCTTTGCTATTCTCTCAGAAAGTTCATGCCTTATTTTCTTCAAGCTGATAGGATAATCTCTCGGCGCAACCGAATCCACAACAGGCAACAAATTTGTTGGATCTTTAATTGTCTTTTTCCTATCCATAAGTAGAGCCTTATTTGTTCGTGCATCCCCTTGAAGATTATATTGATTATAGTATGCATTTCTTGTTTTTTCATTTGCAACAAGATCCATTTCCAAACAGTACTGCATGGAAAGCAATCCGTATCTTTTAACATACTCAAAAAACTGCGAATAGGACTTTCCCAAGTAATTCTTTAGTTCATCCTTTTTTTCATCAGTGTCAAACAAGAACTGAATCACTTTATTGTTTGACACTTCTCCGCTATACTCAGGCAAGTAGTTATTTCCATTTCGACTTGCATCTAGGCTACCATGTTTATATGTCGTAAAAAAATCTTTATCAACAACGGCGCAGAAAGGAATTCCTAAATCGTGCAAAAGAAAAAACGGATATCGAATGTTCTTGACTCCATCTAGATTCACTATGCTAACATAATATAGTTTGTTGGTATTTCCCTGATTCAACAGTTTCTCAATAACCTGTGCATCCGTCGTGCTTTCTGTCAATATCACATACCTTGCGAAGAAAAAATCACTGTTACGATATCTGAAGAAATTATAATGCTTTAACTCTTGTATATCATGATCTTCCCAAAATGTTGTTGGAAGTTGCTTTGCTTCAGAATGTGAACCCCGATTTTCATCTCTAACTTTTCGTACCAGCACAATATCATCATGATCCAAGGCATCAACAATTACTGTGCTATGTGTTGCAAATATAGCCTGAGTTTCACAGGTTTGTCTTCCTGTTTTCAAAGAGTTAATCAACATTCTTTGCGCTTGCGGGTGGAGATTAGTTTCCGGTTCTTCTATTCCAAGCACAATCGAAGTGTTGCCCAATTGTGCAAGCATTCTATGCAATGCTATAACAGTAAGACTTTTTATTCCACTTCCGTATTCTGATACTGGCAAGGACTGCGTTTCTTCCGGATTAATAATTTCAAGTCCTAGTTTATCCAAAAAAATCCTATAATCTATTGATTGTTTGAAATTAAATTGATACTTTCCAACATCCTCGCACATATTAAGAGCTGTAAGATCTCTTGCGAGTTGCGGAAGAACCCTATCTATGATTTTATCTCCTGCTTCAATTACCTTCGGAGAAAGTCTATCACTATTCCTTGTGTAATCGTCGAGATAATGCATCACTAGCCTTGAAAAAACCGTGTGCTCATCCCATTCAATGTCTCTAGAACTACGATTAGCTGGTATATAAATAAAATCAATGTCTTGCTTTATTTTTCCTAATTTGTCCGGCTCTAAGTTTTTCTTCTCACCATTCACTTCCACATAAAGTTTCCGGCCTCCACTCGACTTGCTATAATTATATATAAACCTTAAGTGAAGTTCATGATCCTCACCAGATATTTCGCGATAAAAGTCTTCTGCCGGCAAGTCGCAAAAATGCACCTTGATTTTTGTGACTGTCCTCGGTGCATAGCGATGTGCTCCATTAATAAAATCATTTTCCTCATATTCATAATTGAACACACTGTTTAACGCCCTAAGGATTGCTGTCTTTCCCGAATTGTTTTCGCCAACCAATGCAGTCAGCTCATTAAAACGTATCGAGCATTTTTTTATTGCTCTAAAGTTCTCTACTTCAACGCTTTTCAGTCTCATAGATCCTCCGGAAGATCTTGCGCATCCATATATATGCGTTATGATTATCATTGCATCTCAGCCACATTCTCATGTGTTGCCTGCCACCCACCGCGTAGAGGTGTGCAAAGTTTCGAGCGGCAAAGCTGTGAGAACCTTCCCACAGCCTTATACTATACTAAAAACTGGTGTTTTTCAAGGGTAGCAAGCCAAAATACAACACCGCAGTCAAATAATCATCTATGCTTAAATGCGGAGGTGATTATAATGAAAACATTGCTCAAGAAATCTGCTATCCTTAAAACTATTTCCTCGAAAATCAGCACTTATCTGCATGCGATTGATGCTGACCCACAAGAGGATGATTCAGATTTTGACGATGAGGAATGGATGGAGTGTCCAACAAAACCAACTCTTGCCCACATCATCATTGATCTGTTGCTCTCCCCTACATACCGTCTACCCAGAACGGTAACCGCAGTACGCATTTATCGAGATGAAAACATATTCTCCGTCTGTCCGTGCGATGTCTGCATAGAGCGAGAATACCAAGGGTACTGCCATCGATGTGGGCAATACCTTGATTGGTCAAAATTGGAGGATGCTGAGGAGATTTTTATAGGGGTGGAATGGTTTTGATGATGACTAAGCCACCTTTTCCGAAAGCGAGAACACCACCGAGATGCTCTGTGAATTAAACTCCGTAGCCTCTGCTCTTAATGGTTTCTACAACCTGAGACACATACTTCTGGCAGGTATCATGGTCAGGGGCTTCCACCATCACACGCACAACAGGCTCCGTACCAGATTCACGGACAAGGATACGGCCAGTGTCACCCAGTGCCTCGGCTACGGCCTTGACTGCTGCCTGCACTGCTTCGTCGTCCTGTGCAGCCTTTTTATCGGTCACACGGACGTTCTCCAGCACCTGCGGGTAGATCTTCAGGGGCTCAGCCAGCTTGCTCATGGGAACCTTCTTTGCAAGCATGACTTCCATCATCTTGAGACTGGTCAGGATACCATCACCAGTGCTGGCATACTTGCTGAAGATAATATGACCACTCTGCTCACCGCCAATACGGCAGCCATTCTTAGCCATGTATTCGTAGACGTACTTGTCGCCTACCGCAGTCTTAGCGTAGCCAATCCCCTGCTTATCAAAAGCCTTGTACAGGCCAAAATTGGACATGACCGTAGTAACGACGGTATTGGTCAGCAGCTTGCCACGCTCCTTCATATAGCAGCCGTAGATGTACAGAATGTGGTCACCAGTGATGACATTACCCTTTTCATCCACACACAGGCAACGGTCAGCATCGCCGTCATAGGCAAAACCGATGTCCAGGCCCTTTTCAACCACGAACTTCTGCAAGCCCTCGATGTGGGTGGAACCTGCATTGTTGTTGATGTTCAGACCGTTGGGCTGTGCATTGATGACGTAGGTGTCAGCACCCAGCGCATCGAACACAGACTTAGCGATGTTCCAAGAACTACCGTTGGCGCAGTCCAGACCAACCTTGACACCCTTAAAAGAGTAGATACCGAGGCTGATCAGGTAGCCCATGTAGCGGTTACGGCCTGCCACATAGTCCACGGTGC
>OHPH01000357.1_pt1 | contig 25054 bp, 13 predicted proteins | sample 1577681 | NCBI WGS metagenome assembly OHPH01 (sample SAMEA3879603, study PRJEB24766) | human gut metagenome | biome: human-associated habitat; feature: feces | place: USA | collected 1985/1987 | reverse complement strand
GGCATACATACTGGCCAACAGTACGGAGGTAATCAAGCCATATCCCAGCAGATGCTGGTTTGTCCACACTCCGATACCCAGCGGGATAATAAACGCCAGCAATCCCAGCACGGTCGCCTTCATGCGGATACTCTTGAAATCCTCCATGTTCATTTCCAGACCGGCCAGAAACATGATGTAATATAATCCCACCTTACCAAAAAGTTCAAAACTGCTGTCACGGGCCAGGATGTTGAACCCATGTTCCCCTATTACGATACCCGCCAGAATCATGCCGATGATGTGCGGAATGCGCAAACGTTCCAGCACAATCGGTGCAAACAAAATGATAACCAAAACCAAGAAAAAAATCCAGGTCGGGTCAGTAATGGGAAAATCTATATCGAAATGAAACAAATCTAACAATTCTTCCATATAAATGAGCGGTCTGTTTTAAATTTATGGACAAAAATACGAAAAAAGTTCCGCATTTCCCGTTTGGTATTCCAAAATGTTTTAATTTTGCGATTCAATAGCTACAGGACGAATTTTAAATATCTTACTGAAGCACAGAAAGCAATACAATCACGGAATTTATTAACTTAAACAAGAAACATAAGAAATGAAAGTAGCAATTGTTGGTGCAAGCGGAGCCGTAGGACAGGAGTTCCTGCGCGTGCTCGATGAAAGAAACTTCCCGGTAGATGAACTGCTGTTGTTCGGATCGTCAAGAAGCGCCGGACGAAAATACACTTTTCGCGGAAAAGAAATCGAAGTAAAACTGCTGCAGCACAACGATGATTTCAAAGGAGTTGACATCGCGTTTACCTCTGCCGGTGCCGGCACATCAAAGGAATTCGCTGAAACCATTACTAAATATGGTGCGGTAATGATTGACAACTCCAGCGCCTTCCGTATGGACAACGACATTCCTCTGGTAGTTCCTGAAGTCAACGCCGCCGATGCGCTGAACCGCCCGCGCGGTATTATTGCCAACCCGAACTGTACGACCATCCAAATGGTAGTGGCCCTGAAGGCCATCGAAAACCTCACTCACATCAAGCGTGTACACGTGGCTACTTATCAGGCAGCCAGCGGTGCGGGTGCAGCTGCCATGGACGAACTTTATGAACAGTACCGTCAGGTATTGGCAGGTGAGCCTGTCAAGGTAGAGAAATTCGCCTACCAGCTGGCTTTCAACCTGATTCCTCAGATTGACGTATTCACGGACAATGGATATACAAAAGAAGAGATGAAGATGTATAACGAGACACGCAAAATCATGCACTCTGACGTAAAGGTCAGCGCTACTTGTGTACGCGTGCCTGCTCTTCGTTCTCACTCAGAAAGCATCTGGATTGAAACGGAACGTCCGGTATCCATTGAAGAAGCCCGCGAAGCCTTTGCTCACGGAGAAGGTCTGGTGCTGATGGACAACCCGGAAAAGAAAGAATATCCGATGCCGTTGTTCCTGGCTGGAAAAGATCCAGTATATGTAGGACGTATCCGCAAGGACTTGTCAAACGAAAACGGACTGACTTTCTGGATTGTAGGCGACCAGATTAAGAAGGGTGCCGCACTCAATGCAGTACAGATTGCAGAATACCTGATTAAAGTGAAGAATATCGGATAACGGTTCCTTTCCTTTTTATATCATATAAAAAACATCGTTGACACACTTTCTGAAATGAGTTGCCAACGATGTTTTTTTTATCTACAGAAACAACCTTATTAAAAAAGAAGGCCCTGACAGCCTCAACTGTCAGAGCCTCTTGATTCTTAATATCAGTTTTTATAATCGTTTAGTTAGCTGTTTCCTCATCAGCTACAGCGTCTTCCCAATTATCAAACATGAATACACTTGCATCGTAACCATCATAACCGTAATTCTGGCGAAGCGGAGCACCGATATTGGCTGTGATAGCAGAGTTCGGTACCGGCCAGAACAAGTTACGTTTGTCTACACGGTAGTTCAGTTCCTTGCTTGAGATAATTGAACCATGGTTGAAGATGTTATAACGTGTAGTACGTTTGTACCAGTAACTTCCTCCATTCAAATCTGTACCACTCTGTTTATCCCAAGTAGCCAAGTCGTAAGTTTCACCCCATTCATCGGGTTGACCACTCTTAGCCAAGCACCAAGAGATACGAGCCAGTTCCGGCTGACGCCATTCTTCCAGATAGAGTTCACGCGCACGTTCATCACAAATATCACCGATAGTCACTGTTTTAAACATCTTCTTGGCATTCGCACGGCGACGGATGACATTGACATCTTCAGCTGCTCCGGTCGTATTTCCCTGATAGAACTTCGCTTCGGCACGCAGCAAGTAAGTTTCTGCCAAACGGAACAAATACAAGTTACCGTTAGATACATTGTTACCCTTCGTAGCACCATTGAACTGGTTGGCATTCATATTCTCCTCTGCACTCTGGTCAAGGATATAAACCTTATACAACGGAGTAGGGAACCAGCTACGGATAGTATCTGAGCAAAGCAAATCACCTTTCTTAACCAACAGCTTACCATCTGCATCATAATAATCATCCGGTGCATAAAGCATCATGTTCTGTCCATAAAAATCAGACTCCGGATTATTGTATTTCAAGTCAGTCATTTCTACCCAGTTACCTTTCTGGCGGCTATGACGCAAATCCTGCCAATCTGTTTCACCGTCGTAGTTCCAGATAGTCTGATTGTAGTGATAAGAAGTACGGAAGCAACCGATACCACGACCCAGAGCACGTACCCAGTCTAGACTTGCATCATATTTCCCGTCGGCACGTGAATAGTTATACGTCGGTGAACCTAAGTTATGAGGGTCACGGATAATACCATTACTCCAATGCACAGTCATGGCACGCATCAGCGGATAAGAAATGAATCCTTCAGAATAATAGTTCAAAATCGGCATGATGGTTTCAGTATTCGCTGCATCAGTAATATTAACACCACGGTGCAAATCCCAAATGACATTGCGTTCTACCGGCCAAGTATCCGGATTACCTGAAGGTACGTTCGTACCAAAAGGAGCCTGCATCAATGCCAGTCCATGGTTGTTAATCAGGTCGGTAGCCATATCTTCAGCTTTCTTGTATTCCCCAACAACCAAATAGCATTTAATCAACAGCTGCATACAAGCTTCCTGGTTTACTGTACCCACATAACCGATTTCTTTCTGAGGTGGTACATGTTCTACGGCAAACTCCAAATCATGCACCAACATCTTGAAGATGGCCTCTTTGCTGGTGGATTTATAGTTCTGCTTAGGAACTTCAATCAGTTTTGTAATCAAAGGAATATCACCAAACAGCAATACCCCATGATAGTAAGCATAAGCACGGTGGAAATAAGCACGGCCCAGATATTCGTCACGCAAAGTTGGATCCAAGCCTTCTACCTTATCCACATTGGAAATGATGGTATTTGCAAAAGTGACGCTGTTCCAGGTACGGTCCCAAAAACGTGACATAGCATTTTCATCACCTCCCCCTTTCATACCAGAAGTCGGAGTAATCTTGTTGGCAAAATCATCCTGCATATCGCCTGCATCTGTTTTGGCATACAGACCCAAATCAGTCATGAAATAAAGAGAAGCCATGGGAAGTACGTTTCCATTACCATCCATCAACATTTCTTTCAAGCCATAGTCACACATCGCCATGGCAGCCTGCAATCCTGATTCGGTTGTATAGGTATTTTCAGGATTATAGAATGACAGCGGGTCTTGCTTCAGGAAATCATCCGTACATCCAGTAGTAAGCAGCGCAGCTGAAGCCAGCACCATACATCCTTTTGTAAATATTGTATTTAATGTTTTCATAATGTTTTTTCAGTAATTAGAGTGTTACGTTAATACCAAAGTTAAAGGAACGGGTAGCCAATCCGCCAGTTTCCGGATCGCCGTATTCCCAACCGTCAATCGTACAAACATTCTTGCAAGTGGCAGTCAGACGAATGCGGTCTACCATAAACTTGTGTGTCCATTTTTTCGGTAACGTATAACCGATGGTGATGTCATCCAGACGGACAAAGCTACGGTTGTAGACTTTGTCGACGCCTCCAGCCAAACCGGTGTTAGGTCCTGCGGCATTCAGACGGCAGTAATCATTTGTCGGATTATCGGGTGTCCAATATTCTCTGGCAGCTACGTTAAATCCGTTTGTAACCTGAGAACCACCATTTTCCTGGTTCAACCAGTAACCAGCCAGGCTCTTATGTCCCATGTATGAGTACAACGAAATAGACAATGTCAAATCTTTCCACAAAGTGAAATCGTTACGCATGTTCCAGTAGATAGGAGGAGCTGTAGTACCTTGGTATACTTTATCGTTATCGTTGTAAACCGGTACACGAGTTCCATCTTCCAGAATCTGGTCATCTTCCGTATAATGGTTGACTACCTTCGGGTCACCAGGTTTCTGTCCTACCAACGCAGCAGCCTTGATATCTTCCGGTGTGTTCTGCCATACTCCATCAGTTTCATAATACCAGATTGTACCGATAGGCTGGCCAATGTACCATCCGTTGGATGTATCATCCTTTTCAACTCCGTTTTCATCGTAGTCGTAGTAGATGTGGTTAATCTTGTTCTTGTTGATAGAGAAGCCCACAGAAGTATTCCAAGTAAAGTCCTTGTTCTGGATATTGGTAGAGTTAAGGGCAATTTCAAAACCTTGGTTCTGTACCTCACCCAAGTTGGCCATAATAGAACCAAATCCAGAGAAGCTCGGCAGACGCTGGCTCATAATCATGTCGGTCGTTTTCTTGAAATAATAATCCATGTTGGCAGTCAATCGTCCGTTAAAGAAAGAAAGGTCCAAACCGACGTTCCATGCTTTTGTCTTTTCCCATTCCAAGTTAGGAGCAGCCAGACGGCTCATATAAAGCGGATTGACAATATTGGAATTGCCGTTCTGGTAGTACACCATGTTTCCACCTGCCAAAGCCAAGTTGGCCAGTGTAGAATATACATCACCGAATTCACGGTTACCATTGGTACCCCATGACAAACGCAACTTACCCATATCGAACCAGTCGCGAGTGGCGGCCATGAATTTTTCTTCAGAGAACACCCAGCTGGCACCTACAGAACCGAAGTTACCCCACGGGTTGTTAGCACCAAATCCAGAATAACCATCCCGACGGAATGTGGCTGTCACCATGTAACGGTCTTTCAAACCATAGAACAAACGACCCAGGTAAGAAGCTGCTGTATAGTGCGTATCGTTGGTACTGAAACTACTCTGACTCTTGTTGGCACCTGAAGTATAGTGGAAACCCAAGGCATCACTCGGAGTAATATTACGCGCATTGATGACATCTGACCAGTATCTGTGCTCTTCAGCTTCCTGTACCAAAGTAGCGGTAATATGATGGTCACCGAAAGTCTTATCCCAAGTAATGGTGTTGTTCAAGTTGTAATCAAAGTTTTTACTCCATCCACGGTCCACACCACGGCTCGGAGCAGAAGCATCCGGCAACTCAGCCGACATCCAATAACGGTTGTAATACCACTGATAACGCGGAGCAATATTGAATGAATAGGTGAAACCTGCCGGTAATGTAATCTTGGCATTGAAAATGGTGTTCAATACGGTGTAACCTTTTTCCAGGTCATAATACTGACGGTCGAAATAATAGTTATAACCACCGTTGGTAGGCAGACCAGACATAGGATACTGTTCATAGTTTCCATCCTCGTCATACATGGAAGCGTATGGAGAGTTACGCAACATGTTATTATCCCAATAATTGCTTCCCAAAGAAACCTGGATATCGCCGTCTGAACGATCCTGGAAGTTCACATTGGCACCAATCTCCAACCAGTCTGTAATCTTGGCGTTGATTTTCATGTTGGAACGGAACGCATTATATTCATTACCTTGTACGGCACCTTCATTGTTTACGTAGCCCAATGACAGGTAATAGTTTACACGTTCAGTGGCACCCGAAATGCTAGCATTGTAGTCTTGATTGAATCCGGTACGGAAAGTTGCGTCATTCCAATCAACCGCGCGTCCATTCAGGAAATTCTCCATCATCATCGGAGCATTGTTGAATTCCAGACGACGTGCAAACAAACTTAACATGGACTCACCTTCTGCCAAACCAATACCGCTTGCTCCTATATTGGTAGCCCACGCATTCTGCTGCTCTGCTGTCATCAGACGGGGGTCATCGTAGTAGCCCTGAGGATACAATAAGTTACCATTCGAATCCTTAGCCTGATAATAATCATACAAACCATCCTCACCCTGTCCGTAAGTGTAGTACATCTTACGCCAGTCCTGATGGAACTGCAAGTATCCTGCCGCATCAAAATAATCACGGTAGTCTGATTTGTTTACGACAGAAAGGTTAGCGCTCACATTGATGACCGGCTTTCCTTCCTTACCTTTCTTCGTAGAAATGATGATAACACCCGCAGCGGCCTTCGCACCGTAAATAGCGGCAGAAGAAGCATCCTTCAACACATCAATCTGAGCGATATCATCCGGATTGATTTCAGAAAGTTCACCGTAGAACGGCATGCCATCCAATACAATCATCGGGCTGGCATTGGTACCCAAAGAGTTCTGACCACGCAACTGGATAGAAGCATCCGTACCTTTGGCTGATGCATCATAACCAATCTGCAAACCCGGTGTACCACGCAATACATCCTGTACTGAAGTCGGGTTCTGGTCGGCAAGCTTGGTCGGATTAATCTGTACTACTGAACCCGTAAGGTCTTTCTTACGCATGGTACCATAACCTACCACCACTACTTCCTGCAGCATTTCAGCATCGTCCTTCAACACGATGTTCAATTCTTTAGAAGAATCAATCTTAAATTCCTGAGTTTTGTAACCGATAAAAGAAACCTCAATAACAGCTCCTTTAGATACATTTAAGGTAAACTTACCATCAATATCAGATATAGTACCTGTGGTTCCCCCTTTCACGGCAATACTGGCACCAATTACAGGCTCTCCCATATTGTCCTTTACAATACCTGATACTTTCAAATTTGATTGTTGAGTAGCTTGAACTTCATTATTGCTTGCCATTGCAGCCAATGGATGAGTAGCAATAAATCCCGAACAAAGCAGCAAAGCAAATAATGCTTTCCGATTGTTTCTTACTAAATCTATCTTCATTGCTTTTCAAATTAATTAGATTTTACTGGGGCAAAATTATATTATATTAAGCAAGCGAAAGATTAAAAAATGAGCAAATACATCATCTTTTTCGTCATTCTTTTTAAGCGAAAAGATAAAAATATGTCATTCACACAGATTCAAATTTATTATAATAAGGGATTTTATCCAGCAACGGCTCAACAAGTGTCTTAATACCTTCTAAATAGTAAGATGAAAATCAAGTAGAAATAAAAAAAGACGACATTACCTCTTTTTATGTTTTCCTTGTAGGAAACCTACGTTTCCCACATGAGAGCCTTACGTTTTTCTTCCGAAAGCCCTACGTCCTCCACTAGAGAAACATAAAAAGCTTGTCGCTTCTTCCCTCTTAGTCTCTCATCATTTTTCTACCTATCAGGAAGAGTCTTTCCAAACAGAAGAAAGCCCTACTTCATGTCTATTTTGCTGCACTGACGATATACAAAAACCGTATCTGTCTTCCTCATAAAAACGGCATTTCCCCACAAAAAGCCGGCAGATACTCTGTAGCCTTTGACCTTATTCCTTCACGAAACAATCAGTTCCATACATGGCGAGACATCAACAGAGGGACTCCGACCTTTATTTTTCAAAATTCACGATAAAAATTCGTCATAACCTAGAAAAATTCGTCTGTTTTACCTGAACAGCCGGTATTTTTTCATCTGTCAGGTCCGTGTTGACAGAGTTTATTGTATTTTTGTTTTCAAATCACAATCCATGAAAAAAATACTTTTCTTTCTTCTTTTTCTAATCAGCGGATGGTGCCAGCCTATCCACTGTGAGCCAGAATATACGTTCAAGCGATTGACTATGACCGACGGCATGGTCAGTAATTATATTGTAGATATTATTCAAGACGGTCAAGGATATATATGGATTGCTTCCGAATCCGGACTGTGCAAATTTGACGGTATCAATTTCACCATTTACAATTCAGCATATTCAGCACTTGGAAGCAATGCTTTAAATGTATTGTTCTATAACAAAGCCGACAATACCATCTGGATTGGCACACAACGCAACGGCATCAGTATCTTTAATTGTGAAACGCAGACCGTCACTCCCTATGGAGTGCCCGGCATGATCACGCAAGATATCACCGACCTTAGTGCAGCTGCCGATGGAGGAATATGGATTACACATTATCATTTAGGGATAGATTATTACAGCAACCGGGACAAGACCATCACACACTACAAAGCCCAAGATATAAAAGGACTTTCAGGACACTTCTGGTGCGCCAAAGACGATGGAAACGGACATCTTTACGTGGGACTTCAGGACGAGGGGCTGGCGGTTATCGACCTGAAAAGCCGTACAGCTAAAATATACCAGCACAATCCCGACGACCCCCATAGTATCCCCAACAACACCGTACACTGCATATTCATCAGCAAAACAAATGCTATATGGATAGGCACAGGAGACGGACTGGCACTGTTCAATCCGCAGAAAGAACAGTTTATCACCTTTCAACACCAGCCGGACAATCCTTATTCACTCCTATCGAACCAGGTGAACGACATCGGAGAAAGTAAGGACGGGAAACTATGGGTCTGTACACAAATGGGAGGAGTCAGCATTCTTGACCTGAACGACAATGTATTTACCACACCTGCACACACACGCTTCCAGAACATCAGGGTAACCAACGACCTGCATGGGGTTTCCTCACCTAATGTCAAAAGTTTCCTGCAGGATTCTTTTGGAAATATCTGGTTGGGAAACTATCGCGGAGGAGTGGACTTTCTAAGCTACAACCGTCCTGTTTTCCAGACACTGGCATACCACATGCTAAAAGACGGGACCTTAACAGAAAAACAAGTCTGGGGACTTTCAATAGATAACGATTCCCGCATCTGGCTTGGCGGAGAAGACGAAATAGCGTTATTTAATGCAGACATGAAACTGCAAAAAATCTTTTCTCTGGAAGGGAAAGCCAATCCACATACACATGTGTCTGTCATCTACAAGGACAAGAAGGGCCAACTCTGGTTGGGACTATACAAAGATGGCCTGCTTACGTGTAACCCCCAATCCGGAGCCATCAGCCGCATTCCTATGGAGGGCAAGAACATAGATGTCCGCTGCTTTTACGAAGACCCCCACAAAATCTGGATCGGTACCCAAAACGGTCTTTACAGCTGGGAAAACGGAAAAGCCACAGAAGAAAAAGACATTAATAAACAGCTGCCCGATATCATGGTACATGGTATCCAGAAAGACCGGCAAGGAAAGTTATGGCTGGGTACCTTCGGTAAAGGACTTATCGTCTTTTCGCCCGAAGGAAAACGAATCATGCGCTTTGACACGTCCAATGGCATGGCATCCAATGCCGTCAATTCATTATACATGGATAAAAAGGGAGGGTTATGGGCTACTACCCGGGCAGGTGTCGTACACATCAGCGATACCTCCAACCCAAAACTTGAAGTGCTTGGATGTGAACAAGGGCTTATCGACGAAAACGTACGGACCATCATAGAGGATGAAAACGGCAGAATCTGGCTCAGTACCAACGCCGGCATCTCACAATGGAAAAGCGATGAAAAAAGATTTCTGAATTATACCTGGCACCAAGGTGTACCCAGAGGAGACTTTATGGATGGTTCCGTATGTAAGGACAAAAACGGGAATTTGTTCTTCGGCTCACAAAACGGGGTTTGCTACTTCAACCCGGAACAAATCGAGGAAAATGTGCAGGTGGCTCCCGTCAAAATCACCCGCATCACAAGCTACGGACATTCTGAGACTGACAGTCAAGGTTCCATTGCCCCCATTATAGACAACAAAGTGAAACTGTCTTACCACAACAGTACCTTCACCCTCACCTTTAGTGTGATGGACTACACCCAATGTCCTGAAGTAGAATATGCCTACAACATGGAAGGCCTAGGGAAGACATGGTTTGAAACAGGCAGTGAGAACCGCATCACGTTCCGTAACCTGCAACCCGGAGAATATACCTTCAAGGTAAAAGCAAAAATGCGAAACCAACCATGGGGAGATGAATTTACGGCCATTCACATTGTCATCACTCCCCCACTCTGGCTGACTTGGTACGCCAAGCTGTGCTACCTTATCGTAACTGGGATTATCTTGTTTGCCATCGTGCGCTTCTACAAACGCAAACTGAAACTGGAAAGCCGCCTGAACCTGGAGCATCACCAACACGAGAATGACCAGAAACTCAATAATGAACGGCTACGCTTTTATACGAACATCACGCACGAACTGCGTACCCCATTGACGCTGATACTCGGTCCGCTAGAAGATTTGCTGGCAGACAAGACCTTGTCGGCACGGCAAGCCAACAAAATCAGTCTTGTGCGCGACAGTGCCAACCGGCTACTGAACCTAATCAACCAGATTCTGGAATTCCGAAAAACGGAAACAGAAAACAGAAAGCTGAAAGTGGCCTATAATCACCTGGCTGTACTCGTACAGGAAATCGGCATCAAATACAAAGAGCTCAACCAGAATCCGAACGTGGACATTCAAATCAAAACAGACGGAGCAGAAGGTAAACTCTACTATGACCGGGAAATCATTACCATCATCATTGATAACCTGATGTCGAACGCACTAAAATATACTCCCCAAGGGGTCATCACGCTTGAAGTAGGGAAATGTGAAGAAAACGGAGTGAAATACACCACTATCAGTGTGGAAGATACTGGGCATGGAATCTCCAAGGAATCGCTCAACCACATCTTCGAGCGCTATTACCAGGGACAAGGCAAATACCAGGCTTCCGGTTCGGGAATCGGCCTGGCACTGGTCAAGTCATTGGCCGATTTGCATCAGGCTACCATCGAAGTGGAAAGTGAAGTGGAAAAAGGAAGCCGCTTTACCCTGAAACTGCTGACGGAAAACACTTATCCCAATGCGGAACATCAGGTCATACAAGAAACAGGCAAGCATAAGGAAGAGGAATCAGCTAATGTGCCAACAGCCGAATCGGAAGAAGGGAAACCGATTATTCTGGTGGTAGAAGACAACCGGGATATCCGGGAATACATACGCAGCTCTTTTGAAGAAATGTATGAGGTACTGACTGCTGCCGACGGAAAGGAAGGCTGGGAAATAGCCCAGAATCAGATACCGAACATCGTAATCAGTGACATCATGATGCCTGTAATGGACGGTATAGAACTGTGCAGACATATCAAGGAGGATATGCGCACCAGCCATATTCCAGTCATCCTGCTCACCGCAAAAGATACGCTGCAAGACAAAGAAGAAGGGTATGCAGCAGGAGCCGACTCATTCATCACCAAACCGTTCAGTGCCCGCTTGCTGAACAGCCGTATCAACAACATTCTGGAGAACCGACGCAAGATTGCGGGAGTCATTACTTCAATACCGGAAACAGAGAGCGAGCAGAAGCACATTGAGAATGAACGGAAAAACTTGAACAGGCTGGACCTGGAATTCCTAAACAAGGTAACAACCATCATCGAAGAAAACCTGAGCATGGAAAAAATGGACGTGGCCTTTATCGCCGACAAAATGTGCATGAGCCACTCCACTCTCTACCGGAAAATAAAAGGACTGACGGAGATGTCGGTCAATGAATTTGTCCGGAAAATAAAGATGAAAAAGGGTATGGAACTCATCAACAGCGGCCAATACTCACTGGCTGAGGTATCCGACCTGACCGGATTCAGCAGTGTGGCGTACTTCCGCCAATGTTTCAAAGATGAATATGGCATGGCGCCTACAGAATATCTGAAACGGAAACAGAATTAAGCTGTCCCCGTATCTAAACCATAAAAGCCTGCCGGAAGAGTTTCCGGCAGGCTTTTATGGTTTTATTATGCAAAAAAGAAATTATTGCTTATTATCAAAAAAATCAAGCGACCAGCTGTCCATCCATTCCACATAAGGAACGCCTTCCTCAAACTGAATGGGCAACCAGATGTAGCGAGCATCACTGGGATGCTTCGGGCGCCAGATATCGGCCATGAAGACAAAGGCGTCTTTCTTTCCCGGAACAGGAAGCACATACGTGCTCTGTCCGCCAAACGTAATTTCCGATTTCGGGCCCCGGCAGGGATTCGGATGCTTGGTCCACGGTCCTAAGATACTGGGAGCGGAAAACATGCGAGCCTCATTGGGTGCCCAGCCTGTACACCCGGAGGTAATCATCCAATACATGCCGTCTTTCTTGAACAAAGCCGGAGCTTCATTGTGACCGGCAGGAGCCACCCTCACATACTTGCCGGTATGGCTCAGGAAATCCTCGCTCAGCTCCGCAATCTGTAACGTCAGATTGTCTTCCGAGGAGTAAATGTGATAAGCCTTTCCATCGTCATCTACAAACAGCTGCATGTCGCGCGCCATCTGTCCTCCCGCCAAATCGCGTTTTACGAACAGACCTTTATCAATCGCCTGATACCAGGCCGGTGTCCACCATTCCTTGTATTTCTCCGCATCCAAGGTATCCAAAGCAGCACGCTGCGCGTCAGTCATATCGAAAGGCAGTTTCCCCGCATTGATGCGTTCGGAACGGATATACTTGAACGGTCCTGTCGGGGTATCGGAAACGGCCACAGCCGAACGGGCTGCCGCATAACCTTTTCCTTTCAGTTCCAGATGAAACCACATGACAAACTTTTTGGTTTTCGGGTTATAAATCACTTTCGGACGTTCCATGATACAGCCCTGCACAATATCGCTGTTCGCATCATCTTTTACCACCGGAAGTGCGACTCCTTCATTTTTCCAGTCCACCAGATTGGAAGAAGAATAACACATGATGCCTACCATCGCACTGCTGGTGGTATCCGATTTATTCTCTCCATACCAGTAATAGGTACCTTCATGATACAACACCCCTCCACCATGGGCATTGACGTGCACTCCTTGGTTATCGGGCCAGATTTCTCCACTCCGGATTTTCTTCGGATTCGCTGCCGTGCAGACCATTGTCCATAACAGGCAAAAACATCCCAAAAGGCAAAGTCTTTTCATTTTCATCTTTATCTAATTTTTGTTATTTATGGTTTGTATTCTTTTCCGACTTGCAACTTATCCCCGGACAAGTCCACTTCAAACAAATGAGGCACACGGATATACACCCCGTTCACCTCCTTATGGCTATGTACAGCCATCAGCCATTTACCCTCCAAGGTCTGAAACAACATACCATGTCCGAAATCGGGGGGAGTGATGGGTTCAGGCTCCTGAATCCAAGGGCCATCCAGTGTGCCACTCTGTGAATAGGCTACCCCCTGGGTATAGACATTGTGAATCCAGCTGGTCCATATCATGCCCAACCGTCCGGTGGCTGTCCGAAACAGATAAGGACCGTCAGTCACCTTGTTGGGCACTTCCTTCCCGTCACGTATCTCCCGGCTCCAAGGACATTCACTGGAACGGAACAGCAATTTTCCCTCGCCTACCGACCCACTCAAATCGGGCTTCAATTCAATTTTTTCAATTGTCCCATCCCAATTTTGCAACCACTCATAGCAATAAACCATATAAGGTTTTCCATCCGTATCCACCCAGAACGTACCGTCCAGCGTCGGCTTATCAGCCGGCAAATATACCTCATCCTGCATCGGACGGTAAGGACCCTCCGGACAATCACTGACCAAGATATGAGATGCCCTCCGTTCAATTACGTTACCTTTTACCGTATCGATTTTTAAAGCCCGGTTGGTAAAGGTCGCAAAATAATAGTATTTATCCTTATACGCATGCAACTCTGCAGCCCAAATCATCGGGTCCGGCCCCATCCAGGAATGTGGATTCGTGTGGGCCACCTTATACGGACCTTCCCAAAGTTTCAGGTCCTTACTTTTCCATAACAGCCCTCCAGTACCCGTCATATAATACATGCGACTTGGCTCGTCAGCCAAGATACAAGGATCACTTAACCGGATGGAATCCAACGGAACAGTCCTGACCTCCTTCACATTCTGTGCCCATAAAGGAGAGGAAATACGGCAAGCCACACACAATAACCCGACAAAATAAAAGATATACCAATGCTTGTTTCTCATGAAGTCCACATAATTATCTGGTTAACAAATAAAAGATTGATTTTCACAGATATGGAAATAGCGACGAAACTCTTCCGAAAGAGAACGGACACGAAACTCGTGCACCATTCCAGAGATTCGCCGCCATTTCACAATTTACTCACAACCCCAATATAATAGCTTAAAACAAATCCCACGTACGGATTTCGTCTTTCCATTGATGATCTTTCGGGAACGGTTTCTCACCCCATGCCCGCACGCTGGTCCATTCCTGAGGCGCATCGGTCCAGAAAGGATGGGAAGCCGGAAGTCCCAACGGAAGGAAAGCTAGAGAAGTCATATACAGGCTTCCGTTGTTGGTGTACCAGTCGGCTACATTCGGCTGGCGACCGGTAAAACCGATGGTCAGGAAACCGCCTTCATTAAAATTATGACCGGTAGCAAACATACGCTTCATCACGGCAGTCAAGGCACAACGTACCTGCGCCCCTGTCACCCCTGCCGGAAGTTCCTGATACCAGGCCATCAGGGCCAGAGGCTGCATGGTAGCCATACGGTACGGGATGGAACGGCCGAATACGGGGAAAGTTCCCTCCGGCGAAATGAAACGTTCCAATATCAGACTGTATTTCTGGGCACGCTTCAACGCGCGGTCATAATATTTTCCGTAGTCTATCCGGCTGCGCACTTTGGCATCCTTCATGGCCTGGAGCGTCTCCAGGTACATGGGATGGAACACGTAACTGCTGTAATAATCAAATGCAAAAGATGGACCGTCTGAGTACCATCCGTCGCCGGTGTACCACTCTTCCACTTTACGGATGGCAGAATTTACCCGATATTCATCGAACGGTGCCCCCGCCTTGGCCAGAAAACTTTCAATGGTAGACGAGAAAAGCAGCCAGTTGGTATAAGGAGGGTCGATGCGACGCAGCTGCTGGAATTCCTCGATATAGCGTTTCTTAGTGGTTTCATCCAACGGCATCCACAGCTGGTCGTAGGCACGGAGGAAACTTTCGGCCACATACGCACCGTCTACCAGCGTCTGTCCTTCCTGACGCCACAACAGATAATCCGGACTCTGCGGGTCCACGGCGTTGGCGTAACTCTTCAACGCCCACTCACGCAGTTCCTTGCGCATCTTGCCTTCTTCCGTATTGTCATCCGGCAAAGTGAGCCAGGGAGCGATACCAGCCATCAGGCGTCCAAAAGTCTCCATGTAAGCCACTTTCTTGTTACGTCCGTCCCAGGTAGGGCTGACTTCCAGCTGCATGTTTTTCTGCAATTCTCCTTTGGCCATGTTACGCAATACCGGAGCCGCCATCTGATAAGCCAGCTTACACCAATAGGCACGGTCGGCAGCCTGAGGGGCTTCCAGATAACGTACATATTCACAGGCTGCCAGCAAAAATGCTCCTACCCCGAAATTTGCCGTAGAATTGGCGTTGATCACTTGTCCGGGAATAGCTTTTTCGCCAATCGGCTGCACATAGCCCACCGTACCATCTTTCTGAAGTGCTTTCTTTGACAAATAGTTCCATGCCTTCTCCACTACCGGCATGTATGTATCTTTTCCTAAATACCCATTGTTGATTCCCCATAAAAATCCGTATGTGAACAGCGCCGTACCACTAGTTTCCGGTCCTGGGGCAAAATCCGGGTCCATCATGCTGCGGGTCCAATAACCTTCCGGCTGCTGAATGGCAGCCACGGCCTTCGCCATTTTCTGAAACTTCTCCACAAAGAATGAATGATGCTTGTATTCTTCCGGCATATCTTTCAACACCTTAGCCAGTCCGGCCAGCACCCAGGCATCTCCTCTAGCCCAGAAATCCTTCTTTCCGCTGGCTGTCTTATGCTTCGGATAGATGTATTTCGCATCACGATAATACAGGTTTTCGTCCTTGTCGAACATGATGCTGTCGGAATATTGCAGATACGCATACAGTTTATCCAAGTACAACGTATTGTGCGTCACCTTATACAGTTTGGTCATCACCGGCATGGCCATGTAGAGCGCGTCGCTCCACCACCAGTAATCGTTCTGTGAGGTACTCATCTGATATTCCATCACCTCACGGGCACGGCGGATTTTCCAATCCTCCGGAGCCAGGTTGTATAAATCCACATACGTCTGGAAGCAAATCTGATAGTCGCCGAAAAGTACATATTCATCCGATTCCCCGTAGGAGTATTTCCATTCTGAACGGTTGTCACTCTTGGCTCCTTTCCACTGATTGTAGTTTGCCCATGTTTCCGAATAGGTGCGGTACGTCTCGTTTCCAGTCAGGAAATAAGCTTCCATGTTTCCCGTGTGATACACGGCATTGTCCCAGAACGAACGTACTTCCGGTGAATTTTCGGCCTGCCAGTGCTGGTTTACCTTGTCAATCATCTTGCGGACCTGACCCGCTTCGGAGTCCTTGGCAACCGCTGATCCTGACCATATACCCAATGCACAAGCCAATAAAATTTTACATACTTGTTTCATAGTTTTATCTTGAGATTAATTTACTTCCAATACATATACCGGGGTGGCAGCAGAATCCTTCACTTTCTCGCCGTCTCCCTGATGGGTTTCCTGCACGAACACATGCAGTTTCTTCTGTGTTTTCCACAATTCCGTGTCACAACTGGGTTCCCAGGCATCCACGGAAAAATCGGTCAGGTCTTTCACCTGCCATTCGCCCGACTTCACATCCTCTGTATAAGCCACTGAAACCTTGCTTCCCCGCTCCGCATCACGGAACACGAAATAAGCCTTTCCTTTATCCACCGCAATGCGTGGACGCGAAATCGGAATCATCTTCGTTCCCCCGCCCTTCAAGGTAAAGCCTTGTGACCGGTTCATTATCTGACGGTTCTGCCAACCTTTACCATCGTTCCACACGAGTCGGTACTGCGGCACCTCACTGTCTGCATCCCTCCAATAAGTCACGATATAAGGATGTCCTTCCGCATCGGTACTCATACTGGTCTGGTTAATCAGTTCCCTGTTTTGCGGAATGTAACAAGCATATTCCGCATTGTCTTTCCGGATAGGAAGCGTATATTTCTCGCCGGTCGACTTATACCACGTCTTTCCTTCATCGGGAGAATACGCATAGCAAAGGTCATGGTTGGTTTCCACCATCCACGTTTCACGCCACACCCACGACAGATGAATCACTCCAGCCTCATCCATATACAGCTGCCAGTAGGCATTCCGCTGGTTTTCCCCGTCAATCAGGATATCCTGCACACGCGACCACTTGCGGCTCTTCAAGTCATAACGGTTCAACACCAGATTTCCCCGTCCGGAAGCTCCCGAACGATAGGCAAACAGCAAATCACCGCTGGGCATCCGATAGAATTCCGGATAAGTCACGTCGTCCTCATCCTTTCCGGTCATCGGCTCTTTTTCTCCCAAGGTCAGTGCTCCGGGAGCCGTACTCCGACAATAATTCAATTTGTGCCCGTGGTGGTCAAAAGAAAGATGCAGATAGCCGTCTCCATCTACCATCATGCTGATGACATTGTGTGCGTCGGCCACGTTTCCTTTATACTGGCTACGATGCAACGTCCAGTTCTCCACGCCCAAAGCACGTTTACCTACCACCAGATAACCGTCCGCATCATAATAAGATATGTATTGCGTACCCTTGTCCGTCACCAGCGGGCTGTTCCGGAATACGGTCGTATTGACCGAAGTCGAACTGTATCCGTCACCCACCTTCACCAAACGTTGTGCGGCAAGAGTTCCCAAAAAGAAAATGCCTATCAAACATAAAAAAATGCGCTTCATAGTTTACATATTAAGTACAGCTACAAAAATAGGATTTTCACAGCAAAAGAGGGGATTAAAATTTCGTCAAGGAAAGAAGAAAAACAAGCAAGTAACAATATCATCCATTTTTTGGACGAATTATTCTATGTCTCTGCATACTGATTTTCAGAATAGACAAAAGTCCACACCCAAGAGGTCTCCTCTCGGACATGGACTTTTATCAAAATAAATAATTCTTTATTACAAACTGGCCGGAAGCTCACTCAGCTTCATACTGTTGGAGCCTTTTACCAAGATACAACATTCTAGCAAGGGATGGGCTGCCAGCAGGGCTTCCACTTCCTTCACATCCTTATAATGCTCGAAGGAAGAGACAGTGCTTCCAAATTCCGGACCAACCAGCATTACCCGTTCAAATCCGCATTCTTTCAGGAAATCGACCACCTTCTGGTGTTCCTCGTGACTTCCTTCCCCGAGTTCCTTCATGTCGCCCAAAATCGCCACCTTGTGCGCAGCCTCCATCTGACGGAAGTTTTCCAATGCCGCCATCATACTGGTGGGGTTGGCATTGTAGGCATCCACAATCAAGGTATTGGAAGCGGTGTGTACCAGCTGCGAACGGTTGTTCTGCGGCACATACGAAGACAGTGCGTGACAGATTTTTGTATCCTCCACTCCGAAATAACGACCTATGGCTACAGCCGCCAAGGCATTGTCCAAGTTATAGGCCCCTATCAGATGGGTCTGCACTTCGTGTGAAACCCCTTCGGCTGTCCAGCTGAAATGCAGGAACGGCGAACAGGCTACCACCTTTCCCGTCACATCCAGTCCCGGAGTCTGTCCGTAACGGACGCACGTCAAGCCGACAGCAATCTTGTTCAGGTAAGGATTCTCGTTTTGAATAAAGATGGTGGCATTTCCCTTTTCCCGCAAGAAATCATACAATTCTCCTTTGGTGCGGATGACCCCTTCAAAAGAACCGAATCCCTCAAGATGGGCCTTCCCCACATTGGTAATGATACCATAATCCGGCTCGGCAATGTGAACCAAGGTCTTGATTTCTCCCGGATGATTGGCCCCCATTTCGATGACCGCCATCTCATGTTCCGGCTTCAGACGCAACAACGTCAGAGGCACCCCGATGTGGTTGTTGAAGTTTCCTTGCGTGTAAAGCACCTTGAACTTCTCACCCAATACAGTCGCAATCAGTTCTTTCGTGGTGGTTTTTCCGTTCGTACCGGTCACCCCAATCATGCGGGTACCCAACCGACGGCGGTGATAGTTGGCCAGCTTCTGTAAGGTCTCCAGACAGTTATCCACCAGAATAATCCGCGGATTCTCAGGAGAAGCATACTGCGGTTCATCCACCACCGCATAGCGGCAGCCCTGTGCCAACGATTGGGCAGCAAAGGTATTCCCATTGAATGTTTCTCCTTTCAGGGCCAGAAACATAGAACCCTCCGGACAATGGCGGCTGTCGGTCGTCAGTCCGTTACATTCCGTAAAGCGGTTATATAGTTCCTCTATTTCCATATTCTTATTGCTCTGCGAAGCGTTTTGCCTGCTCTTCAATCAATGCGGCATCATCAAAATAGTTGATTTTCATGGCACGGCGTACCTCGTCCATGGTCTGGGCAGCAGCCTCACGGGCAACCTCACAACCCTTCTTCAACATGTCATATACAGCCGGAATGTCTTTCTCAAATACCTTACGACGCTCGCGAATCGGTTCCAATTCTTCCTGCATTACGGCAGCAAGGAATTTCTTCACCTTCATGTCGCCCAATCCGCCACGGGTGTAGTGTGCTTTCAGCTCGTCCAAGTTGGCATATTCCGGCAAATAACGGCCGAAATGTTCCGGACGGCAGAAGGCATCCAAATACGTGAACACACAGTTGCCTTCCAGTTTACCCGGATCGCTCACCTTGATGTGAGTGGGGTCGGTATACATGCTCTTTACTTTCTTCTCCACTTCGTCTGCAGCATCCGACAAGTAAATGCAGTTGCCCAACGATTTGCTCATCTTGGCCTTACCGTCTGTTCCCGGCAAACGCAGACAAGCGGCATTGTCCGGCAACAGGATTTCCGGTTCCACCAGTGTTTCCCCATAAATATGGTTGAAGCGGCGCACAATCTCACGGGTCTGTTCAATCATCGGCTCCTGGTCTTCTCCTACCGGCACGGTAGTTGCCTTGAAGGCAGTGATGTCGGCAGCCTGACTGATAGGATAAGTAAAGAAGCCCACCGGAATGCTGGTTTCAAAGTTACGCATCTGGATTTCGGTCTTCACCGTCGGGTTACGCTGCAAACGGGATACCGTAACCAAGTCCATGTAATAGAAACTCAATTCGCACAGTTCCGGAATCTGCGACTGGATAAAAATGGTAGACTTTTCCGGATCAAGTCCCACAGACAAATAGTCCAATGCCACTTCAATCACGTTCTGACGCACCTTTTCCGGATTGTCAATGTTGTCGGTCAACGCCTGTCCGTCGGCCTCGAACACAAAGATTTTGTCGTAAAGTCCTGAATTCTGCAACTCCACACGTCGGCGCAACGAACCCACGTAGTGGCCGATATGTAATTTACCGGTAGGGCGATCACCGGTTAAAATAATCTTTTCTTTTTTCATACATTTTTATTTTAGCGCAAAAATACAAAATATCTATAGCGTTTTACAAATTCAATCTATCATTTTATAAAAACAATCGTATGTTCATTTCAAGCATTCAAATCTTTTCTTTCAGAAGCAACAGTCTTTTTAAACACAAGAAAACTTTCACCGAACATTTTAGGATAAAATATCAATAAAGCTATCGTACCACCACTTATGGCAGCATCTGCAAAATTAAATACCGGAGAAAAAAAGATAAAATGCTTTCCACCGATAAAAGGCATCCAAGAAGGCCAGTCAAATTCCAGCAAAGGAAAATAAAACATATCTACTACTTTACCATAAAACCAATCTGCATAGCCTTCACCAACAGAAACAAAAGTTGCTACGTCGGTATAAGTGCTTTCACTAAAAATCACTCCATAAAATATACTATCAAGAACATTTCCTATAGCTCCAGCAAAAATCAAAGAAACACAAATGATATAACCATTCTTAAAATTCGCTTTCACAAGTAATATAATATACCATAATATAAAGCCAGAAAATACAAGCCGCATCATTGTCTGAACAACTTTAGGCATAACTTGCATACCGAATGCCATACCCATATTTTCTACGAAAGTAAAATAGAACCAATCAGTAACACAAACACTTTCCCCATAATAGAAATTAGTTTTCACTATTATTTTAATAACCTGGTCTAATATTAAAGTCAACAAAATAATACTTGTAGCCAATAAAGATTTTGATTTTGTATCCATAAATAATATGCTCTATCTAAAATAATCAATTATTAATTACAACCTTGAAGTCTTTTGCAAAGATAGCTATTCGAACGAAAATATTAACAGACATCTATCAAATAAAGATTTATGGTACAAAGCCGCATCATTAAAAGAAAAATAAAGTGCTTACTATAGGGATAAATCCTTTGTTTTCTTCAAAATAAATCGTTTCTTTGCAAGTAGTCCAAAACGACAAAAACAGCCGCCGGACGCAAACAACCTTTGAGAAAAACACCAATTTATCTATAACCATGAAGAAAGAATTGAAAAAAGTCCTGGTTCTCGGATCAGGCGCACTGAAAATCGGACAAGCCGGAGAGTTCGACTATTCAGGTTCGCAGGCCTTGAAAGCATTGCGCGAAGAAGGTATCCGCTCCGTCCTTATCAATCCCAATATTGCCACCATCCAGACTTCGGAAGGCATTGCCGACCAAGTCTACTTCCTGCCCGTGACTCCGTATTTCGTAACTGAAATCATCAAGAAGGAACGTCCGGACGGTATTCTGCTGGCTTTCGGCGGACAGACAGCCCTGAACTGCGGTACGGAACTTTACCAAAAAGGTGTGCTGAAAGAATATGGTGTGGAAGTGCTGGGCACTTCAGTGGATGCCATCATGTACACGGAAGACCGCGACCTGTTTGTCAAGAAACTCAACGAAGTACCCCTCAAGACTCCCGTCAGCCGGGCAGTGGAAAACATGCGGGATGCACTCGAAGCCGCACGGTCTATCGGCTATCCGGTCATGATCCGTTCGGCTTATGCGCTGGGAGGTCTGGGAAGCGGTATCTGCCCCGATGAGGAAAAATTCATCGAACTGGCTGAAAGTGCCTTCACCTTCTCCCCGCAGATTCTGGTGGAAGAATCCCTGAAAGGCTGGAAAGAAATCGAGTTCGAGGTCATCCGCGATGCCAACGACCATTGCTTCACCGTGGCCAGCATGGAAAACTTCGACCCGCTGGGCATCCATACCGGAGAATCCATCGTGGTGGCTCCTACCTGCTCACTGACCGAAGAACAGGTCAGCATGCTGCAAGACTTGTCGAAGCAATGTATCCGCCATCTGAACATTGTGGGAGAATGCAACATCCAGTATGCGTTCCACGCCGAAACCAACGACTACCGTATCATTGAGGTTAATGCCCGCCTGAGCCGTTCATCGGCACTGGCTTCCAAGGCCACCGGTTATCCGCTGGCTTTCGTGGCCGCCAAGATTGCGCTAGGCTATACATTGGATGAAATCGGTGAGATGGGCACCCCGAACTCGGCCTATGTGGCTCCGCAACTGGATTACCTGATTTGCAAGATTCCGCGCTGGGACCTCAACAAGTTTGCCGGCGTATCCCACCGTATCGGCTCCAGCATGAAGTCGGTGGGCGAAATCATGTCCATCGGACGGACGTTTGAAGAGATTATCCAGAAAGGCCTGCGTATGATTGGTCAGGGCATGCACGGCTTCGTGGGCAATGACCATACCCGCTTCACGAACCTGGACGACGAACTGGCCAACCCGACCGACCTGCGTATCTTCGCCATCGCACAGGCGCTGGAAGAAGGTTATTCCATCGAACGCATCTACGAACTGACCAAGATTGACCCGTGGTTCATCGGCAAACTGAAAAACATTGTCGACTACAAACATAAGCTGTCCGAATACAACTCGCTCGAAGAACTTCCGGCCGAGGTGCTCCGTCAGGCCAAGGTAATGGGCTTCTCCGATTTCCAGATTGCCCGCTTCGTACTGAAACCCACGCAGGGAAACATGGAGAAAGAAAACCTGCAAGTACGTGCCTACCGCAAGAAGCTGGGTATCCTGCCGGCAGTGAAACGCATCAACACGGTGGCCTCCGAACATCCGGAACTGACCAACTACCTGTATATGACGTATGCTGTGGAAGGACACGATGTCAATTACTACAAGAACGAAAAATCGGTCATCGTCCTCGGTTCAGGTGCCTACCGCATCGGCTCGTCCGTGGAATTCGACTGGTGCTCGGTGAATGCCATCCAAACCGCCCGCAAGCTGGGATACAAATCCATCATGATCAACTACAATCCGGAAACGGTGTCTACCGACTACGACGTATGCGACCGTCTGTATTTTGATGAACTTTCCTTCGAACGGGTACTTGATGTCATCGACCTGGAACAGCCGCGCGGTGTCATCGTCTCCGTAGGCGGACAGATTCCGAACAACCTGGCCATGAAACTGTACCGCCAGTCGGTACCGGTACTCGGTACCTCTCCGATTTCCATCGACCGGGCGGAAAACCGCAACAAGTTCTCGGCTATGCTCGACCGCATCGGCGTAGACCAGCCGGAATGGAGCGCACTGACTTCCATGGAAGACATCAACGCCTTCATTCAGAAAGTTGGCTTCCCGGTACTGGTTCGTCCGTCATACGTACTTTCCGGTGCTGCCATGAACGTATGCTCCAACCAGGAAGAACTAGAACGCTTCCTGCAGCTGGCCGCCAACGTATCCAAGAAGCATCCGGTAGTAGTCAGCCAGTTCATCGAACATGCCAAGGAAGTAGAGATGGATGCCGTGGCACAGAACGGTGAAATCGTTGCCTACGCCATCAGTGAACACATCGAGTTTGCCGGAGTTCACTCAGGTGACGCCACTATCCAGTTCCCGCCGCAGAAACTGTACGTAGAAACCGTACGCCGCATCAAGCGCATCAGCCGTCAGATTGCGAAAGAACTGAACATCTCCGGTCCGTTCAACATCCAGTTCCTTGCCCGCGAAAACGACATCAAGGTGATTGAATGTAACCTGCGTGCCAGCCGTTCATTCCCGTTTGTCAGCAAGGTATTGAAAATCAACTTTATCGAACTGGCTACGAAAGTCATGCTGGGATTGCCCGTGGAGAAACCGAACAAGAGCCTGTTCGATTTCGATTATGTGGGTATCAAGGCCAGTCAGTTCTCCTTCAACCGCTTGCAGAAGGCCGACCCCGTACTGGGAGTCGATATGGCATCGACCGGAGAAGTCGGTTGTTTGGGGGACGATTTCAATGAGGCTTTGCTGAATGCCTTGATTGCTACGGGCTACGGTGTGCCGAAGAAAGCGGTGATGCTTTCGTCCGGCGCGGTACAGTCCAAGGTAGACCTTCTGGAACCCAGCCGCATGCTGGCCGCCAAGGGGTATGACATCTATGCCACGGAGGGCACGGCTCGTTTCTTGAATGACAACGGAGTGAAAGCGATAGCCGTGCATTGGCCCGACGAGCATACGGCTGCCGAGAACAACGTGTTGACGATGATAGCCCAGCATAAGTTCGATTTGATTGTCAATATCCCTAAAGACCAGACCAAGCGTGAACTGACGAACGGTTACCGTATCCGTCGCGACGCCATCGACCACAACATACCGTTGATGACGAATGCCCGTTTGGCCAAGGCGTTCATCGAGGCGTTCTGTCAGATGGATATGGAACAGATCCAGATAAAGAGTTGGCAGGAGTATAAATAAGATATAAGATAGAAGAAGCCGCGCTTTTGTCCGTCGGGGGCAGAAGCGCGGCTTTTGTTTTTCAGAGTTCCAGCATCTTTTTTTCCCGTTCCAGGTCTTGGGTATCCAATGAAGGGGACGGGACGGTACAAGTCTTGATGAAATCTCCCGGTTGGCACGTATAATTATAATAAGGTAGGAGGTCTTCCGGTATTTGTTCTTTGGGAATGATTTCGCCTTTCAGCGCCAGGAAATCGTCCATATCCGTGCTGTCGGAATGCTTGACGAAGAGA
>OHPH01000352.1_pt1 | contig 25241 bp, 24 predicted proteins | sample 1577681 | NCBI WGS metagenome assembly OHPH01 (sample SAMEA3879603, study PRJEB24766) | human gut metagenome | biome: human-associated habitat; feature: feces | place: USA | collected 1985/1987 | reverse complement strand
GGGGACTGAACGGATATCACCGGAAATGCTGAACGGGTATCCGCCGGAATATGCATTTCAGAAAAGCATTGTAAGTATCAAGCTGTGCTGGGTCCACGACAATCTTTGACAAACGCACCAAATTATTTGCAGCAGGAACAGATGGGGCATATTCCTGTTTGATAATACGCAAAGCCTTGATAGCAGCGGGAAAACCTATATAAGGCAGACACTGAACGACAGCCGCCGCCAACATTTCGGGCGTATTGCCCACACTGATATTACCATGATAATGCGATTGAAGCTGGCTTTCGGCTTCCAATGTTGTCAGCACACAATACCCTAACAGTTCACGGGTCGGTAAGTCGAGTGCACCACGACTGTATATCTCGCCGAAGAAATAATCCGTAAGGAATTGCTCTACCTCCTTGCCTATATCACCAGGTAGTCCCTTCATCACCGAAGCAATGCCCCCGGGATAGAGTTTGTCCTGAATCGCCTTACCTGTCTCATGGCGGTTACTTTCCGTAACTGTTCCCTGCTTCTCCAGAGGAAGAGGAATACCCCGGTCTTTGAATACCTCGTTTACGGCAGCGACTGCATTCAGCATCCTCGGAAAACCGATAAACGGAGCTGTAAGATACATCACTTCGCGAAGTTCTTCAGGGGTAACCCCCACACGAAGTGCCGCTCCCGCATGGGCTTTCAATTGCGGAAGAGTCTGCATAACGGCAAGGGTCACACACGTAATCATTTCACGCTGCTTCAGGGACAATTTTCCCGCCTGAAACACCTCGCCGAAAATAAACTTCTGTAAAATATCCATCATCTCCGGATCCGTACCTTGTCCGGTCAGTGCCTCCCCACCGAACAGGGAGTGATAATTTTCTTTGCATACGTCTATTCTATCCATCTTGTAATCTGTTTGCGCCATCGTAGACCAGCAACCAGCCAGCACGAAAGCTATAATTCCTATGACCTTTTTCATACGTTTTTTCGCTTATTAATCTGTTGTCACTTGTCAATCTGACTTTCCGTGAACGGGTCAGCACGATGCCCCATCAAGTCAATTTGAGCATAAGCAGCGTCGAACTCTTCCATTTCGTAAGGAGTGAGCCGTACGGAAGATGCCCCCAGAAAATCGTCCAAATGAATGGGGTTTGTCGTACCGGGTATAGGAACAATCCACGGTTTGCGAGAGAGCATCCATATCAACGCAAACTGCGCCGGAGTCACACCTTTGCGCTTCGCCCATTCTTGTACCAGATAAACCAGCGGCATGTTGTGTTTCAATGCTTCAGGCTGAAACTGTGGCAAATTATACCGTCTGTCCCCCTTTTGGAAACGACTGTTTTCGTGGATAATTCCTGTAAGAAAAGCCCGTCCGAGCGGACAATAAGGCACAAAACCGATTCCCAGTTCCTGAAGAGTAGGAAATATCTTGGTCTCCGGTTCCCTCCACCAGATGGCGTATTCACTCTGTACGGCAGAAAGCGGACATACCGCATGCGCTCTCCGTATAGAGCGGGAACTGGCCTCGGATAATCCCCAGTGTAACACCTTGCCTTCCTGCATCAAGTCTTTCACTACGCCTGCCACCTCTTCCATCGGCACTTTCGGGTCTACCCGATGTTGATACAAAAGGTCTATATAATCGGTATGCAGCCGTTTCAATGAACCTTCCACCGCCCGGCGAATGTGAGCAGGCTGACTGTTCAAGGCGGTTGGCTGACCTTCTTCCACGCCAAATCCGAACTTCGTTTCAATCTTCACCTTATCCCGGAAAGGTGCGACAGCTTCGCCCACCCATTCCTCACTGGTATAAGGTCCGTACACTTCCGCCGTATCGAACAACGTGACACCTTGGTCGTATGCCCGGCGGATAAGAGCAATCATGTCCTTCTTTTCGTATTTACCTCCATAATAACCTACCATCGGCAGACAGCCTAAACCGATAGCAGTGACCTTCATTCCGCCCAGATTCCGATATTCAATATCCTTGCTGGGATTTTGATTGCCGGAAAAACCGTTTGACTGATTTTCTTTTGCAGGCATTGTTCCGGCAAAAACATCCCCTATGCCTGTCATCACTCCGGCTGTAGCCAATGCATAGCCTGAAACCCGTTTTAAGAAACTTCTGCGATTCATAATCTGTAGTTTAATTTCTATACAAAAATACTGGGAAACAGCGTAAACCATTGTAACGATAACTCAGAGTTTTCTACCCGTTTTACTGAAAGTTTATAAGCTGGCTACACCCGAAAATCTCCCTACCTCCAGACGCGGCAGATGCTCCGGAATACCACAGAGTAGAAGGAAGTCACCTAAAAAAAGAAGCCGACGGTTGCAGGGATTAGGCTCCACTTCCATCGGCTGTTTATTTTCAACTGTCCTCTCAGAACAAGAGCCGACAGTCTCATATCGAACATCAGATTCTAATATTGAAAGACAAAATGCTCCAGGGCTTTCCGAATGCCCTCTTCCTCCACACAGGCGGTCACGTAATCCGCTACGGCTTTCAGTGATTCATTCGCATTGCCCATGGCCACACCGATTCCGGCTTCCCGGACGATGGGAATGTCGTTGCCCCCGTCGCCAAAGGCCATCGTCTCTTCCCTTTTCAGTTCCAGGATATCCATGACAGCTCTCAGTCCTTTACTTTTATCTGTACCTTGTGCCGTAATATCGGCAAAATCGGGATACCAGCGACTGGATACGCAATGAGGAAGCCGAGGCATGATTTGCCGTTCCTCTTCCTCCGAAATGACCGGCGTCAACTGGAGAATGGGATGTGCCCATAAGGCATCGAGCGAACGGCTTTCTTTCATGCCATGTACATTCAGCATCTGTCGGAAAATATAATCCACTTTTTCATTACTGTTGTACATTATCAGGTCTTTCTCTCCCACCACCATACAGGCGAATTTCATCTCATCGGCCTGCCGGATAAGGGTACGCACATCTTCTTCTGGAATCGGACTACAAGATATCACCTGTTCGCCAATGAAACAATACGCACCATTCACCGTGATATATCCGTCTATCAGTTCACTGATTTCCTGCAGATTATTAATGAGGGAGAACGGGCGTCCGGTGGAAATGAACACTTTGATGCCCACCTCCTTCGCCTGCCGGATGGCCTGTACCGTAGAATCAGGTATCCGGTGGGTCTGAAAGCTGACCAAAGTGCCGTCGATGTCAAAAAACAATGCTTTTATCATACTTTATCTTTTCGCTAAATAGATTTCAACCATACAGAGGAGAATTACTTTTTTCAATCCTTCTTTTTATCCTGCACCCCTTGCTGACTGTTTGCCTTTGAAACAGCAGGAAGAGGTGCCACTGTGTATCCCAGCTTTTGAATGGTTTCTTTCAGTTTTTCGGGCGAAGTCTTTCCGTCACGATACTTAATTGTCACCGTCTTCTGGGGAAGATTGACATCCAGACCGGTCACTCCCTTTTCAAAAGACAGGGTATTTTCAATGCGTTTCTGACATTTTTCACATTTCATAGATACCAGAAAAGTCACCTCCGATTTTTCTTTTTTGTGTGCTGCCACGTTTTCAGCTGATGCAGAGAATGAAAAAATCCACATCATCAGCATAAGGAATGTCATCAGTTTTGTTTTCATTGTCTCGTATTTTTAAATTACACATTCTGTCATAACTTAGGAATCTGGTAACGGATTCCTGCATAAAGTTTGTATCCCATTGTAGGACCCCAGACCATTGTCGCATCGAAATCCGAACTGTAGGGATTGGCTGCGGATACAATGGGGGACTGCTGCTTATAATTGGTCAGGTTCTCCCCTCCTACATAAATCTGCCACCGGCGGAAGCGACGGGTAATCTGCGCACTCAGCTGGGCAAACGAGGGGAAAGAGGCACTCCACAACGGATGAGCCGCGTCGGCCAAAGGCATACGTCCTCCTCCGTTGAACTGGACCGTGGCATCCAACTGCCATTTTTTCAAAGGCGTCTCATAAGAAGCGGTCACCAGTGCCTTGTAGCGGCTTGTCAACGGTTTGCGCATCGTCTGTCCATCGTACGTACACTTCACATCCATCCACCGGTAAGCTCCCAGCAGGGTGAATCCCCGAAACAACGGATAGCTGGCTTCTATCTGGAACACACTGGAGGTAGAACGTCCCGCCAGGTTGTAGAAATAAACGCTATGCACATCCTGGTCCAAATCGACCACCACCTGATTCTGAAAATCCGTATAAAACCACTCCGCATTGAGGGTCAATTCTTCGTGGTTCACGGGAATATGGAAAGAAGCAGTCACTCCATAATTCCATGCTTCTTCCTGTTTTAAATCTTCTGCAAGATGAAACGTGCGGCTGCTTGCCAGCAAATAGCTGTTCTCCGGAAGTACAAAAGTGGTGCGGTATCCTTTCCCGGCAGAGGCGCGCAGACTCAGCCACGAAGTCACCTCATACTTCACGTGAACACGGGGTGTCACAAAGAAATGATGCAAGGAACTGTAGTCCGCTCGCAATCCAGCCATCAGCGTAAACTTCTGGAGAGGAGTCCACGTATATTCCGCATACGCTCCTCCTACCTTCTCCGACACCTGATGCCACAGTGGACAGTAAAGGTCCACCACATTGCCACTCTGCACATACCGGTCCCAGTTATAGTTCAGTCCGGCCGCCAGTTTATGATGCGCTCCAAACTCACTTTCATAAAGGAAAGAAGCATAGACATTCGATTCATACACATTGTACACCTTGTCGGCATAATTGGCACGCTGGTCATGATACGACCCCGACACGATGAGGGCCACACTTTCATTCCGTTCCTGATTCAAGATAAATCCATTCTTCGTGAATCCTTCCACCCGATTGGCATCGTTGTGAATGGCATAAGGGGACATCTCGTCCACAGCATGTAAAGTATGTTCCGTCTGCCCGCTGGTTCTGCGGTCCGTCAGAATCTTAATGCCCGACTGGGAAACGAAACGGGAGGTTTGATAATGCCAGCGGTTCATCGCACTAAACGCCTGCATCTGGGGCATATCCAAGAAAGTATCTTTGTTCCTGTCGTGTGCCTGCTCCTCATTGTAGTAGTTCACGAACAAAGCGGTAGACAAACGGTCGTTCAACTCCACGGCACCCACCACATTGCCCTCATAACGTCCGGTGCTGCTGCCAAACAGATTCACCAGCAAGGGGTCTGCCACCTTCGGTTTCTTGTATTCCACATCAATCTGCCCGGTCACCGACTCGTATCCGTTCTTTACGGAAGCAGCCCCTTTAGATATCTGTATGCTTTGCATCCACGGTCCCGGAATATAGTCGAGCCCGTACGTGGAAGCCACCCCGCGCAAATTAGGGAAATTCTCGGTCAGCATCTGCACGTAAGTGCCGGCCAGTCCTAGCAACTGTATCTGCTTGGCACCTGTCACCGCATCACTGTAGGCCACGTCTACCGAAGGATTGGTCTCAAAACTTTCCGAAAGATTGCAACAGGCCGCACGCGTCAAGGCTTGCGAGGTGACACTCTCTGTGTTCAACACACTTTTCCGGTTCTTGATAGCTCCGAGACCTCCGGCTGTCACCACCACTTCTTTCAATTCCGTACTGGGAGACATCACCAGAATCTGGATATCGTCCGGACGTTCCATCTCGTATGTCAATGTCGTAAAGCCTACGTAATCGGCTTTCAGCAGTTTGGCCTCGTCCGGTACTGCCAACTCAAAATATCCGTTTTCATCCGTCACCGAAGTATGCTTGCTCTCATCATACACATAAGCCCCGGGCAAGGGAGCTCCCTCTTTATCCATCACATATCCTTTGACTGTCCTTTCAGGAAGTGCCATTGCCACACTTCCACATCCTATCCACACTCCTATCAACCATACAATTTTCTTCATCATATCACTGTTCATGCTTTAAATTCACACGACAAAAGTAAGCTACATACACAAACCGGACGTTACATAATTATGGATATGATTTATATCTCGTCCAACGGCCTCAACGCATGCCCTTTCATCCGCTTGAATTGAGTAGGCGACAATCCGGTCACAGCCTTAAACTGCCCGCTCAAATGAGCCACACTGGAATAATGCAACTTATCGGCAATCTCACCGACACTCAGTTCATCATAGAAAAGCAACTCCTTGACCCGTTCTATTTTCTGATGGATATAATATTTTTCAATGCTGATGCCTTGCATTTCGGTAAACAATTTGCTGAGGAAACTGTATTCCCGGTGACACTTCTGCTGCAAATAGTCAGAAAGATTCACCTTTTCCAGCTCTTCGGCATGATGTACCAGTTCAATGACTCCCACCCGGATCTGTTCGACAATACGCATGCGCTTGTCGTCAATCACTTCAAAGCCATATTGTTCCAGACGAGCCTGTATCCCGCGCCACTGGGCAGGAAGCAAAGGCTGGGCCAATGTCACAATGCCCAATTCTACTTTCAAGGGAGAAACGCTATTTTCCTGAAACACTTCCGTCACCGTATAGATGCAACGGCGGCAAACCATATTTTTAATGTAAATGCAGGTCTTTTTCATTCCACGTCTCCTGTTAATCGGACGGCAAAGATAAGCATAAAACTTTACAACCATGTTGTCATCTTCTTTTTCGGTCATTTAACCTGCATTTCATAAAGGTTATGCAAAAGGAACAGTATCTTTGCTGAAAAGAAGCATAGACCATGAAATCGAAAGACTTATTAGGAATATTTCCAGACAAGACTGCAGAACAGATTTCGCTGTTGAAATACTCCAAAACTTCCTGCGGAGTGGACTTTCTGCTGAATACTGCCGACAGCACGGAAAAACGCGGATGGTTTGACATTGACACCCGCTACAAGACCGACTTCTTCGAATTCTATTTTTTCCAGAAAGCGGCCGGATACTTGTTGCTGGGAGGAAAAAAGATAGAATTGCACAATCAGATGGTGCTCATCATTTCCCCTTACCAGCAACAGGAATGGCATGTGGAAATAGACCAACTGACTTATCGGTTCCTAGTTTTCCAGGAAGAGTTCATCAACCAGTTCCTGTCGGACAAATATTTCATGTACAGGCTTCAATACTGCTTCCAGAATGATTTGCCCACCTGTTTTTCCATGAAAGAAGAGCAGATGGAGTCCTTCGTGGCCTTACTCCGGCAAATCCAGCAGGAACTTCGCAATCCCATTGCCGACAGCTACCACCTGATTGTGGCCTACCTGTATCAGTTCCTGCTGTTGCTCAACCGCTTCTACACCCATCTGTTCCACCTGCCCTCGGCCTTGCCGTTGAACAACCATGCCTACCAGTACAAGCAACTACTGGAAAAGAATATCTGCCAGAAGGTACGGGTCAACGACTATGCGGAAATGATGGGAGTCAGCCGTGTTTCACTGAATAAGGCAGTGATGCGGGAGTTTGGCGTATCGGCTGCCCATCTCCTCAAACAAAGACTGCTGCAGGAAGTGAAAAACGACTTGCTGTTCACCAACCTTTCTGTAAAAGAAATTGCCTTCCGGCTGCATTTTTCGGAACCGAATCACCTGATGCGCTTCTTCAAGCAGCAGACTGGGCAAACCATTTCCGAATTTCTGAAAGAGACGAAGAGCTAAGAACTAATCTCTTCAATTATCAAAATGGTAGTCTTGAGACCTGTTCAGGTAGTCCCATCCTCCTCCGGATAGACTACTTTTGCCACCGGATAAACAAGAACTATATGGTAGCAAAAGAAACAATTGAATTGTTAAGAAAGAAAATCAACGAAGCAGATGCCATCGTCGTAGGAGGAGCTTCCGGCATGTCGGCAGCTTCCGGATTCGTATTCTATTATCAGTGTGACGAGGTATTCCGAAAAATAGCCGGTTCGCTGGAAGACAAATATGGATTTCATAACTTTTTCGATGCGGTCTACCACCAAGGACATACCCGGGGAGAGCATTGGGCCATGATACTCAGAGAAACTCAGTACTTGTACGAGTGCCCGACCGGAGAAACGTATTCCGACCTGGCAGAACTGCTTCAAGACAAAAACTATTACATTGCCACCACCAACCAGGATGCACAGTTCTACCGCACCTTCCCTGCCGATAAAATCACTTGCATACAGGGGGATTCCCGCTACTGGCAATGCAGCCGCCCTTGCCATGACCAGATTTACTACAACCAGGAGAAAGTGGCCGAACTTTGTGGAAAAATTGAACACGATGCGTTGCCGGAAGACCTGATTCCACGCTGCCCGCACTGTGGAGCGGAAATGGAACCTTGGGTGCGTGGATACCACTTTCTGCAGGGAGCACACTACCAGCAAGAGATGGAGCGTTACCTGAATTTTCTGCAACAACATTCAAATGCCAAAACCTTGTTTTTGGAACTTGGAGTCGGCATGATGACCCCGATGTTCATCAAGGAACCGTTCATGAACATGGTGTACCAATGGCCGAACGCTTTCTACGTCACTATCAATCCGCAGCATGCCATCGTACCCCAGGAAATTGCCCGCAAAAGTCTTGCCATCCATGCAGACATCGCACTGACGTTAAAGCAACTTCTTGGTAAACCGGTGTCAGACACAATCACGTCCAGTTCCGAAAAGATATTCAACCCTTCCAGAGTCTATTGACATGAACGAACTTATCCTAAAAGCCTGCCAGGCCCTCACACAAGCCGATGCCGTACTCATCGGAGCCAGCAACGGACTTTCCATTGCGGAAGGATACCACATCTTTGCCTGCAACGACATGTACCAGCGTCAGTTCGGGGACTTTTTGCAACAGTACGGCATAAGAAATGTCATTGAAGGATGTTTCTTTCCCGACCCTCAGATCCGCCAGGAGTTTCTTCAGCGGCTGATACACCATTGGGTAGAAACCTATCAACCGTCCCAAGTGATGAAAGACCTCCTTGCACTCATTCGGCACAAGGATTATTTCATTCTCACCACCAATGCAGACACTCACCTGGAACGATCCGGGATGGACCCGAACCGGATTTTTGAAATGGAAGGCACCTTTGTACAAGCTCTTCAGGGAACTCCCATCGCAGACAAAAGTCAACAGGTGCAATCCTTCCTATCTCGTTACCACGGGAAACGGCTGGTCATACTGGAACTGGGCATCGGCCGGCACAACCGCCTCATCAAGCAACCGCTCATGCAATTGGCGGCCAGTGAGCCGAACGCAATCTACATCACCCTGAATCTTGCTCAGGAACTCTATGTTCCTCCCGCCCTGGCTACCCGCTCCATCGCATTGGAAGGAGACATTTCCACGACGCTCAGGGAAATTAACCACATGCTGTCTAATCAAACTGAATGACTTATACCATGGGAACTTATCGCAAAAAACTGCAGGGAACTGCCCAATATACCTCTTTCATTCCCGCTCCTCTTTCCACCGTCCAGATGGAAGAGGAATTACTCACCCCTTTTGTCACCGAGGCCCAGGAAGCCATCGACCAGTTGAACCAGACCCTCTGCGAGCTGAATGAAGAGGAAGTAGAAAACGTACTGCGAAAAGAAGCAGAAGCTTCGTGGATGCTCTCTGCAGGGAAATACTTTTTCCCTTTTGGCATCCCGTCCTTCTCTTCCCAATGGAATGAAGAGGAACAGGAAGAAATCCGGCAACTGACAGAGGCCTCAACTTATGCGTTAGACAGTCTGGAAACACTGCCTCTCTGCGGACGTCTGCTCAAGAATGCACATTACCTGATGTGCCAAAGTACCTTGTATGAAAAGAAATATCCAGGAGAATTCCGTAACTCACCCGTATGGATAGGGCCGGAAGGATGCAACCTGAAAAACGCTCTTTTCGTTCCTCCCACCGAAGAAGACATGACTGAAGCCTTCTCCGAACTCGAAAAATTCATCCACGAAAAATCGGACCTGCATATCCTCATACAGGCTGCACTCATCCATTACCAGTTTGAGGCCATCCATCCTTTCATCGATGCCAACGGACGAATCGGCCGATTGCTCCACCTTCTCTTTCTGTTCGACCACAAGGTCATCCGGGAACCGGCTTTCATCTTTTCTTACACTTTAGGGAAGTACGCCCTCCGATACTACACAGAATTACAGAAAGTACACGAAAGCGGTGCGTATGAATCTTGGGTGATATTCTTCCTCCAGACCCTGAAAGAGGCTGCTCAACAAACAACCCGCTTTCTGTCCACACCTCCTCCCTCGTTTGGCTGAGGGAGGGAAAGAAGTACCGAAGATTATCTCCGGTAATACTGCGCCAGTGAGAAAGCCCGACGAAGCGCGATACGTGTACACACCAGCGCACAGACAGAACCGACCAAAAACATAATCCCCGTGGATACCATGATATTGCCCAGTCCCACCAACGGAGAGACGATACCGCCAAAAGCAAAGCCCAGCGCTCCCAGCAAAGCCGAAGCCATACCAGCATTTTCCCGTTCACTATCCATTGCCAACGTATTGGAGGCGGTGAAAGTCAGCCCCAGCATGGAAAGCAGACAAAGCAGCAAGACCTCGTAAACCCAGAAAGGACAATTGGCACAAAGCGCAATGCAGAGGAAGAAAGAGGCGATGACCATTCCCACACTTCCCCGGTACAACGCCTGTTCCGAATGGGCAAACTTGACCGATGCAGCCGCAGAAACCACAATGGCAATGGCATTGATGCCAAAACAAAGACTGAACATCAAAGGAGAAAAGCCATAATGCTGCTGCATGATAAAGGGAGCAGAAGAAATATTGGCAAACATCACTCCCTGTGCAAAACCGAACTGAAAAATGTAGCACACGTACCGACGGTTCTGAATGACGGTGAGGAAACTCTTATAGACATCGCTCCAACGCGCATTCTGCCGACGGACAGCCGGCAAGGAATCCGTGAAATGCAGACTTCCGGCCAACAGAATAACACCCAGTCCAAACAATACCCAGAAAATACCGTGCCACCCCACACTGTCAGCCATACCGCCTCCGGCAATCGGAGCGGCCACAGGAGCAACCCCGTTGATGGCTCCGATAATGGCCAGCATCTTTGCCAACTCCCTACCGGAATATTTATCGGCTGCGATGGAACGAGAAATGACGATACCTCCAGCACCCGCCATTCCCTGAATCAATCGCCAACCCACGAACTGCATGATGGTGCGAGAATACAGACAACCCAAAGTAGCTAACAGAAACAGACACATGGCGATAATCAACGGACGACGACGGCCATACTTGTCGCTGAGCGGTCCGAAGAAAAGCTGTCCCACAGCCAGCCCGATCATGCTGGCCGTCAGTCCCAGCTGCACCTGTGAGGAAGTGGTATGGAAAAAGCCTGTCATGGCAGGCAAAGTAGGCAAATACATGTCGGTTACAAAAGGCCCGAAAGCCGTCAGTACCCCTAAAAATACGAGAATAAACAATTGTGAATTTTTTCTTGTCATAATGCTTGTTTTTAAAACGCTGCAAAATTAGTAATTATCCCAAGGCCATATCATACCTTTTGCCGCACAAAACTTTTCAAAAACCGCACAAAACACATTCTATTCCGAGAAAAAAGGCTATTTTTGTTTCATAAAAATACTTCCTCATGGATATTTCACTCTTGTCATCCCTCAACGGAATCCACTACGATGAAGGGAACCTGGACTTTCTCCGGCTCTCTCCCCTCCACTTCAACTGTGGCGTACAGATATTGTGCACCCGTGGAACATGCATTCTCTCTACAGGAGCCCAGCAGTTTCATCTTCGGGAAATGTCGGAACTTATTTTCTGGGGAGGAAGCATCATGCAACTGATGGAAGCCTCGGACAACTTCCACGTACGTCTGCTGCTCTACCCCAAAAAGATATTTCTACAAGCCGCCATTTCCCTCGATACGACCTATTTTAATTACATGAGGGAATTCCCTCAATACGACCATGGAGAAGAAAGCTGGAAGAATGTCAACCTGTGGATTGACATGGCCCAGCTACTCTTCAGCCGGCCTTCACCTGCATTCCGCGAACGGCTGGAACTGAACTTCCTGCAAAGCATGCTCATGTGGATTTTCAGTTCCATTCCCGACACATACGTATCGAAAGCTGAGTCGTACACCCGGAAACAGCTTTTGTTTCATAAATTCATGCACCTCATTCACGAGCATGCGGCACAGATGCACCAAGTGTCTTTCTATGCCGAACAGCTTTGCATCTCTCCACGCTACTTGAATGAAATAACCTTGTCGTTTTCCAACGGAAAAACACCCAAGGCGCTCATTGACGAACAGCTGACAGCCGAGCTGAAGGTGTTGCTCAACAACCCGGCTTTGTCGATTGCCGAGATTGCTTCCCTCTGCCACTTTCCCGACTCGTCCTACCTGAGCCGCTTCTTTAAAAAGAACACCGGCATCGCCCCAAAGGCTTTCCGAGCCCTGAAACAAAGCTAAGTTATATCAGTCCCCGCTTCAGCTCGTCACGGACAGCGGTCATCATGCCTTCCACCTGGGCCAACGCCAGCATGCGCCCGTGGAAAGAATACCCGGGATTATAACCTTCCTTTTCATCTCCCAGCATCGTACGTCCATGGTCTACCCGCATGGGAAGTCCGGGATTCTCTTTCTCGAAGATGCGAATCAGGTCGAGCAGCTGTCCTCTTCCAGCTAAATGAGACGTTTCCCTAAAATCTCCTCCTGGTAAAATCTCCGTACTGCGCAGATGGACAAAATGGGTTCTTCGGGCAAAACGGCGGGCCAGTTCACGGGTATCGTTCTGACTGCCGGAACTCAGGGAACCGGCACAGAAGGTCAGTCCGTTATGCGGATTGTCCACTGCCTGCAACAACCATTCGATATCTGCTCCACCTGTCACAATGCGAGGCAAACCCAGCATCTGGAAAGGAGGGTCATCGGGATGAATGCACAAGTTCACTCCGTAGGTATCACACACGGGCATCACCGCCTCCAGAAATGTACGCAAATTTTCTCTCAACCGTTGCCGGTCTATACCTTTATATAAAGCCAGCAATTCACGGAACTTGCGGACCGGATAAAGTTCCCCCTCCTGAATGTTCCCGTCGATGAATCCCTGGGTCTTGACGATAATCGTATCAATCAGTTCGGCCTTTTCTGCTGCCGTGATGCGTTGGTCCAGTTCGGCCACTTCCTGCAATTCTTCCGGAGTATAATCTTGTTCCGCTCCTTCCCGACGCAGGATTTTCAAATCGAAATAAGCAAAACGTATGCGATTGAAATAAAGCGACGTGCTTCCGTCAGGCAATGCATAATGCAAATCCGTACGTATCCAGTCGATAACCGGCATGAAATTATAACAAACGGTTTTCACGCCACACATACCCAGGTTGGCCAGACTGGTTTTGTAGTTTTCAATCAACCGATTCCGTTGCGGGCTACCATATTTGATGGCTTCACACACGGGAAGACTTTCTACAACCGACCATCTCAATCCATACGACTCTATGTAGACTTTCAAGTCCTGGATGGCTTCCACCGTCCAGACTTCTCCGTTGGGCACCTCATGCAGGGCCGTGACAATCCCTTCCACTCCTATCTGCCGGAGCATGGAAAGTGTGATAGGGTCTTTCTTTCCAAACCATCGCCATGTCTTTTCCATCTTTTTCCCTCCGACCAGTTTTAAACTCCACTGAATGAACTGAATCCGCCGTCTACGGGCAACGTCACGCCTGTGATGAAACTGGCTGCTTCACTGCACAAGAACTGTACGGCTCCATTAAGCTCTGAAATATCCCCAAAACGCCTCATCGGAGTTTTGGCAATGACCTTCCGGCTGCGTTCCGTGAGTGAACCATCCGGATTAATCAGCACGGCCCGGTTCTGGTTGCCGATAAAAAAACCGGGAGCAATGGCATTGACCCGGATTTTCTCGCTGAATTTAAGGGCCATTTCCTGAGCCATCCAACGGGTGAAGTTCTCCACCGCGCTTTTGGCCATGGAATATCCCGGCACCCGGGTAATGGCTTCGCACGCCGCCATGGAGGAGACATTGACAATGCTACCACTCTTCTGTGCTGCCATCACTTCTCCAAACACCAGACAAGGATACACCGTTCCATTCAGGTTCAAATCAAGCACTTTATTCAAATCCTCCACTTTCATGTCGAACACATGCTGGCTTTCGGTCAGCGTACCTCCGGGAATGTTTCCTCCTGCCGCATTGACCAGAATATCCACCCTTCCCCATTGTGCCAACACCTCGTCCTTCACTTTCCGCAAGCTGTCCATATCGAGCACATTGCAGGTAAAGCCATACACTTCGCCTCCCGTCTGCCTCAATCTTTCCACAGCTTCCTCCACATGGTCGGGATGTGCCCCAATCACAGCCACCTTTGCTCCGGCCTTCAGCAGACCTTCGGATATATTACTTCCCAATACCCCGGAACCACCCGTAACTACGGCTACACGTCCGGATACATCAAACAGATTGTTCATAACTTACAGATTTTAATCTGCCACAAAGTTAGAGGAGAAATAAACACCCAAATTCACCGATTTTTGCAGGTTATTTGCGTAACTTTGCCATTATTACGTTCACTATGAAAAAGATACTCAACGAACAACTGGACATTTCGGATACCAACCCGCTAAAAGCACGGTACTACGATTACAAACGTTTCACCTATCCTTGGCATTTCCACAGCGAGTTCGAAATCATCTACATAGAAAAAGGATATGGACAGGGAATGATTGGAGACGGAATGACCGATTTCAGCGACCAGTCACTTTTTCTGCTGGGCGCCAATCTTCCGCATTATGTGGAAAACCCGCCGGAATATATACAGCAAGAAGAACTGAGAGTAAACGGGGTCATCATCCAGTTTGAAAAAGATTTCATGCAATACGCCTTTTCCCACTACAGCCAGTTCCAGGCAATCAACCGCCTGCTGGAAGAGTCCCAAAGAGGATTACTTTATTCTCTCACCGATTACCCGGAAATTCCGGAAACACTCAAACGCATTCCGTCACAGCGGGGAGCCGGTCAGATTATTGAGTTTCTCCAACTGCTGGATGCATTGACACGCCTGTCTCCCTACAAACAGATTTCATCGCCTGTCTATCATCCGATGCCTTCCCAATTCAACGGACGGAAAATAGAAAAGGTCATGGCATTCCTCAACACGCACTACACACAAAATCTCCGGCTGGAAGACGTGGCTTCTTATGCAGCCATGAATCCTACCGCCTTCTGCCGTTTTTTCAAGACGAATACGGGCAAGACCTACAAGCAGCACCTCACAGACATGCGGATAGGCTATGCCTGCAAACTCCTGCTGAACGAGCGATGGAACATCGCTGAAATCAGTCTGGAATGCGGATTTGAGTCAATTACCCATTTCAACCGTTGCTTCAAAAGCCACATGGGGATGAGTCCCACCGCCTACCGCAGAAGGATTTTATAACACGCTATGAATCAACACAATAATACAATAACAACAATTGTCAGAACCTTTCTGAAAAACGCACTTACGTTTCAAGTAAAACGCACTTGCGTTTGAGACAAAACGCCAAAGAGTTTTGATTGAAACGCACTTGCGTTTTCTCCCACGCTTCTCTCTCATGAACTTTTTCTACGTTTGTTTGTTTCTATTATTATATTAAACAAACAGCTAAACAACTGATAAACGATAAAAAATCACCTCATCCGCATTCTTCAAAAACACAATTTTTCCTCTACAGGCGTCACATTCCTCACCACCTATCCTAATAACTAAACCAGACTGGAACATTCATTTTATTTCAATAACTATACATTAAAAAATCACCTCATGAAAACAAATCACATCTTTCCCTCATTCATGGGAAGCCTAGCCTTTCTGCTAGGGTCATGCCAAACTCCTCATACAAACGACGGAATCTATGAGGGCATACTTCCTGCCGCAGACTGTCCGGGAATTTATGTCATGCTGGCCATCAACGGCGACCAGTATGAACTTCTCGAAAAATACATTGCAGAACCTGAGACATTCGTCACCCGCGGGAATATCGAACAAAAAGGAAAACAGCTCCATCTGGACAATCAGATGCAAATTACACTCCTCTCCAATGAATTGCAATGCCAACATACGACATTAAAAAAAATCTCAGACCAAAATGAACTGCCGGAAATCTATGTCTCGCAGTTATTAAAAGAAGACCAAAGTGGAGAAGACGCCTCCATCAAACTATACAGTCAGAAAGACAAGCAATATGCAGAATTTCATTTCAAGAACAACACATACCAGCTGAAATTAAACCTGCATAACGATTCGGTAAACGAATACACCCGTCCGGAACAGTCTGTCAAACTATCGCAGCCCGTTCCGCAGCTTTCATCCTTTCAGGAGTTCATTTTCAGAAATGATACGGCTACCTATACTTTCACCCAACTCAGTCCAACCAACTGCATCTACCGGCTGGCCGACGAAAAGAAAGAAAATGAGGTACCCGCCTTTCTGAACGTCATCTATTATAACGACGACCAACAGGCCCTTGTAAAACTGCTGCATCCGGCACTTCCTCATTGCTATACCCTCTCTCAGACAGAGGCATCGGCCAAAACCGCAAACTATACAGACGGAGAAACGGAATGGCAGCTCCACAATGACCGACGTGCTACCCTGGTCATTCACCATAAAAAATACCAATATCTGGAAGAGGAATAACAAACAACCCGAGGGGGCGTCTTCAAAATGAACTTGGGATAGCCCTCTCGGAATTTCAATCTTTTCGACACACATCCCATCCGCAATCCTTCATTGATATGATTCTCACTTCACATCACTGATTGTCCATATTCAACCGCGACATTTCCGTCTCAGCTGCACTCTGATTCTTCATCTTCTTTTCCGTGCGGAAGCGATAAGTAACCGTGAAACCAACTTTTCGGGTTTCCTCCTTTCCGACACTGTGCATAATAATATCATTCAGACGGGCTGAAGCACGCGTATTGTTCTTATTGAAAATGTCGTAAGCATCCAGTGAAAGTTGAAGTTTGTCTTTCAGGAACGATTTCTTCAAACTCAGGTTGAAGGAGGTATAACTCTTCGCTTCGTATAACTGATAATATCCTTTGGAGCCATAATTAAAATCAGCAGACAACAGGAATCCGGATGGAAGCGTGAAACTGTTGTTGAAGTTCACCATCACCAATGGACGCCCGGCTTTTAGGACACTTTCGTTCGGCCCCGGATAACTGAAGAAGGTCTTCATGCAGGTCAGCGTAAGCGAAGGCATCCACCACTTCACTGGATATTGTATATTTACCATACCCGTCAGATTATGCATTTTATCAAAATTATCCATGCTGTTTACTGTCACAGCCGAGTTTCCCGGCATACTGTAAAATGCCCATATTAAGGGATGATGTATATTGTTATAATTCAAGTTTATAAGTAGGAACTTGTAAAACAGCATATAGTTCAAGTCATGGGTTATTGCCTGTTTCAGATATAGGTTTCCTTTCCGATAGGTGAAACGGTCGGTATAGACGGCATTGTCGTTCATCTCGCCAAAAGGAGGTCGTTCTGTATGAATGGAGTAACTGAACGACTGCTGTAGATTCTCCGTATTATAACTGAGCGAAACGGAAGGCAGAAAATTATGATAGTTCTGATTCTGCCGCTTTCCGGTATAAGTTTCCTTTAAGTCACTGCGAAGATATTCATAACGGAACCCAGCCCCCATCGAAAGATTTTTCCAAGAGAAATCGTATGCCAGAAAAAGCGAATTCTTCAGTTCCATATTTTTTGTCCTTCCATTATTCAGGGCCCGTACATTTTCAATGTAGTTCGTTCCGCTTGTATGACTGAAATCATAACCGAAACTGATGGTTCCCGCTTTCTCGGTATCATACGAGAGGCGGAGCTTGGCAGCGAACAAGTCCCACACAGCTTTATTATAATAATTCAATGAAGTTTCCGAACGGTCACTTTCCCATTCACGGATATAGCCGTTGCCTTGGTCCGTTTTACGGATATAGTCTCCGTAGGTATTTATTTTCCAACCATTTTCCCAGTCGTTCACGTAATACAGATTGAGGTGGTGACTGATTGATTTTCCGGATACGTCCCTGTGGTTCTTCATGAACGTGGAGGTTCCACGGTCCGGTATCATGGAAAGGGTGTCATCAGAAAAGGTACTGTTTTGACTGTGCTTGCCCACATACTTCAGTCCGATTTCCGATTCGGGTGAGAAATGATAGGAAACCCCTCCCATATAGGTATGGCTTTCATTAAAAATCTGTTTTGCGCTCAGTTGGGTCAGGTTCCAGACAGTGTCACTTTGTGTCTGCTGGTAAACGTCAAGCGCCGAATTGTTTTTTCCCCGGTTATAATTATAAGAAAAAAAGAAGTCCCAGTTCTTGTAATTGTAACTGCCATTTATGAGATAGTTCTGTTTGAAATGATTTCCCTGCTGCAGATTGCCCCTTACATTAAAAGCAAATCCATCCCCCAACCGTTTGGTCTTTATTTCGATGACGGCACGCTGCTCCGAATTGTATCGTATGCTCGGATTCATAATCAGTTTAACGGAACGAATCTCATCGACAGACAGATTATCCAATTCGGTCTGATCCATCACTTCCCTGCCGTTGATGTAATAGACAGGACTTCCTTTTCCTATCACTTCAATGGAGTTTCCTCTTTGCTGTATACCCGGAATCTTGCAGAGCAGGTCGTTCAGGTTGGTTTGTTTGGCAAGAATGGTATTCTCCACATCGGCCAACAGCCCGTCACGGTCCAGTTTGAATGGCTTCCGATACGCGGTGACTTCCACTTCTTTCAGCGTGGTCTGTGAGGCTTCCATCCGAACCACCGGCAGCGTACGGTCGGCATTGACCTGCATTTTCTTATACAGTGTCTTATAACCCAGATAAGAATAACGGATAATATAATTTCCCTCCGCAAGCGATGTGCTGTATATCCCGCAAGAATCGGATACCGCTCCGCTGACAAGGGTACTGTCCATCTGATTCAAAAAGGCCACATTTACCATCGGCATCACTGCATTTTCTGGGTCCATGATTTTTCCTTTTACAACATACTGGCTGTAAGCCGGCAGCAAAACCCTACAGGCTATTATAGCTAAAAATAGTTTTTTCATTAGTCAAGTTTATACAATAATTTCAGTCAAAAACTGTAGTTCAAAATACATTATCTTCCGAAGCGTGAAGAATCCACCTCTTTTATTTTACATTTGATATCAAACGTATTCTTAATGTCTCATGCCCCCAATTAATAAGCGTCCGAAATGTTGAAATAACCTTTTGCATTGCCTCCCACAGGCTTTTGTGCTCTAAAGGTCCAATGACATGAGGTATTCTTAGTATCAGTAAACCACCATCGCTTTATACAACCCGCCGTATTGCTATTTCCATAAATTGTAAAAGCAGGTCCGTATGAAGAGGAACCCGTCTCACAGACTACGGCTGTGCTCCAATATCCATCACAAGATGTAACGCAAAAATCACTGATCACCTGCTCCGTGGCCTCAAAACTCTTGCTATACTCAAACCAATTTCCATACGCAAAAGACATCTTTCCTGCATACACACGTTCTGTTCTTTTTAATTCCGATTCAGGAACATACAAGTCCAAGAACTTTATTTGCGACTTGTCAATATTGGCAGTGAATGATTTGAAGCCATGCATATTATTCAATGTAAGTGTTACCACTTTACCGTCTTTAATGTCCTCCTCTATATTTTTATTAATGGACTCTATACCTTTTAAAGCACGTATCACATTCTTTTCCGTTAAATTGTGCTCTAGCATTATTTCATCAGTTATTATAACTGAATAACAATTATTTACCGTATCAATTGTGGTGTAATTATTTATAACCGCAGCCTCTTGTTCATAAGTTAACGGCATAATAATCTTTTCTTCATCAAATTCTTTCTTACAACCCACCAATGCAAACACAAATGCAAAACTTAATAATAGCTTTTTCATGACTAAACTTAATTTGACGTTTTAAATGACAAAACAATAAATACAAATTGAATTCTGTAACCAGGCAATCCATACCCATAATTATCAGACCATCAATCTTTAACCATTGGAACACTTACTATCCCTTTATTACACTCTTTATCTCCCACAACCTTAAATCCCAAGGATTGATAGAAGGGGACAGCATACGTTGAGGAATTGACCGATATCTTGGTAAATTTGTAATATTCCATCATATAGTTAAAAAGAGAGTTTCCTATCCCTTGCCGATGGTATTGCTTCTGTACAAAAAAAAGCGATATATGTTGCTTTTCTCTGTGGATACCAATAATACCTATTAATCTCCCATTATCAAAAGCCCCATATATATCAAGTTCAGCCATCAGCGAGATATCATATATAAAACGCTTGAAAGCTTCAATTCCTGCTTGGGTAAGATCATTATTTCCACACTCCACGTAAACCTGATATGAGAGATTTGCAGCGTTATCATATTCTGCTGTTGCCAGCTTCCTTAGTTTATTCCACTCCATCACTTTTGTTTATATGTTTCTTAGGTCAGAATTTCTGTCCCAGCTCCTTTCTGAGAATCCGCTTCCTTATAAAAAGTCCAAGACATGAGAAAATCAACCGTTTCATAATTTTAGGTATTTATTATTTGTAAAATAATTCACTCCAAAAACGGGAAAGCCTTTTATCTAAGTAGACCATATTTTCTGCAAATGTACAAACCCAAACCAGCACAATTCTCAAACTAGTTTGAGAGTTGCAGACAAAATCATATCCTATCATTCACTCATCAAGAAAACTTTGCAAATAGCCATTAACGGTATCATTGTTTTCTCTCATCCACTAATACTATACTTACTAAACATAACCACACCACTCATATTTCAATTCCACCAACGGATTTTATATTATTCCCTACTCACTTAGGGCTTTTCGGGTTACTCCGTGTGTTATAACCTTCTTTTGGCTTCCGTGCCGGAAGTCTTTCGTTCTTGTGTACCGTTCACTTTTTTGTTCCCAAAAGTATAATTGAACCGGATACCTATGCCGACGGGTTCACCCTGAATCAGACTGATACGTTGCATGTTGTCTGTCTCGTACTTATTTCGCCACCGGGTTGTTACCTTCCCACCATACCTGTATAAGTTACAGAAACCATACAGAGACAACTGGCACGCCTTGAAGCATTTTTTCAATTGTCCGTACAAGTAGAGTTTTTCCGGCGTTTCGGTATAGAAAGAGAGATCTTTAGTATTATATGACACGTTTATGTCAAAAGAGAGCTTGTGCTTTTCCGACAGGGTGAAGTTATTGTTCAAATCCACCTGAAAGACTCCATTGTGATAACCTCCGGCATGCACACCCTCATATTCAATTGCCTTCATGCGTTGCCACAAATAGGAGACGGTTATATCTAAGTTGGCATAGTTTTTCATGTATGAAGTATTGGTATTCAATGCCAGCAAGGCATACTCGAAAATTCCGGCATTCACGGGAGTAGTCACTTGCATATCCTCATTCGTGGCAAAGGTCAGTTCGTAGATTTGGTTCTTCACACGCTGGTAGCTAGCCTGAAAGATGTACCGTTTGAAAAACTGATACTGAAAGGTTTGCCCGTACATGATTTCCGGTTCCAGCTTCTCATTACCGGTGGTATAGCTTGTTGCGGATGTATACACCTTGAACGGATTGAACAAAGAAAACACCGGTCGTTCCATCCGGTTGGAAAAGATGTAGGAGAACACATGGTCGGGCGACAGGTGGTAACTGATGTAGAGGTTGGGCAGCACCCTGAAAAAATCAGTCTCCGTTTTCTCCCCCAGCGTATATTGCCGGGTGGTATAGTCAGTATACTCCAACCGGCTGCCCAAGCGGGTGGAAAAGCGAGAGTTCCATTCCCTTTCCCAGCTAACAAAAAAGGCGGATGTCCATTCCTGCAACGCAAAGTGGTTGCTCTGTTCCTCATCATTCACATAGCCGTCGTCCGTGCCCTGCATGAAAGTATCTTTGTTGTCAATCTTGGAGTAATAGCTGTCCACACCTGCTGTCCATTGGTTTTTTCCCGCGTTTTGCCTATATTCGATTTTGCCCGACCATACATTGCTGTTTTGAGGCACGTTCTCCTGATAATAATTATAAGGTGAAAGATATTGCAGATTATCGTCCAGATTGTCCATGCGATTCCATACGAACTGTTTGTTCCGGCTATGGGTGTAATCGAAATCGATATTCAGGACTTGGCCCGGTTGGTTGAAGCGGCGTTGATAGAACAAGTTGACGCCTGCATCTGTTCTGTCGCGTTCCAAGTCATTGTCATGTCGCACGTTCAACGCCTTTTCTTTGTCAGCACCCGCCTGTTTCAGCCTTCCTTTATCCGTCCAATCCAATTTGGAATAAGAGAAACTGACGTTACCTCCCAGCTCGTCCTTGTCCGAGAGTTTGTATTCCCAGTCGATGGTTCCGTTCGCACGCCGGGTAAACCCTGTTATTTTGCTTTCTTGCCATGTCGTGGTGGCACTTTCTTTCAGGAAACTTTCCGTTTCGTCCTTCTTCCAGTCACTTTGGTTAGCAAAGCCCGCCGTGCCATTCAGGGTCAGTCTGTTTTTATGGTACATCAAGTTCAAGTTGCCACGCTCTTTCATATAGTGCGTCCGCCAGACCTGTGCGGACAATGAGCCTTGCAAACCTTCATCTTCATTTTGCTTCAATTGGATGTTGATGATGCCGAAGTTCCCTTCTCCCCGGAACGAACTATTGGGGGAATGGATTACTTCTATGTTTTTTATCCGGTCGGCAGACAGCCCTTTCAAATAATCATTCAACGCATCGGGAGCCAGCTTCTTTTCCCTTCCATTCACATAAATCTTCGTTTCGCTCTTGCCTATGATGGAAAAGTGCTGCCCGTCCGAGGCTATGAAAGGGACATACTTGAAGGCCTCCAGCGCATTGTCATTGCTGAAAGGATTGGTTTCCATATCATACACCAGTCTATCGTTTTCCACTTTGGTCCGCTGTCTTACCCCCTTCACTACCACCTCATCCATGCTGAAGTTGCCGTCTTTTTCAAGTGTAATCCGCATACGACTTGTTTTCAGTAAAAAAGGAAGAAATACCGGTTTATACCCCAAACGACTAACAAACAGTTGATTTGCACGTTTATCAGGATTCTCCATAAAGAATCTCCCCAAACTGTCCGAATAAGCAATATGGTATGCCGTTGCATGATCCAAAGAATCTTTGAGCACTACAACTGCATCGGTTATGGGAAAACCATCCGTAGTATAAATCTCTCCAGTTAGTTTAGATTGAGCCTGTGCTAAATTAGCAATTACCCATCCAATTACTATGACAGAAAATAACCGTTTAATATCCATAACTAAAATTGTAATATAATCCAAATTCTAATTTGATGCCATACATTTCCTTAACTAGCATATCTGGAAATCAAGATTATTGATTGTTTTCCTTCACCGATACGTTTTACAGAAAAAGACTGTGCAAAACTCTTACCCATTATTTCCAATAACACTACATCTGCAAATTAAATTTCTCATAACCTATTACCAATATGTTTCTTTGATCATAATTTCTGTTCCAGTTCCTTCCTAAGAATCAGTCTCCTTATAGAAAGTCCAAGACATGAGAAAATCAACCGTTTCATAATTTTAGGTGTTTATTATTTGTAAAATAATTCACTCTAAAAACGGGAAAGCATTTTATCTAAGTAGACCATATTTTTTACAAATATACAGACCTAAACCGGCACAATTTTCAAACTAGTTTGAGAGTTGCAAACAAAATTAGATTCTATCTTTTCAGAAGACAACATCCCAACAAACTCACCATTCACTCCGCAAGAAAACTTTGCAAATAGACATTAACAGTGTCATTGTTTCAATCATCAACTTTGTCTACAATCGTGCAGAAGGATATGCCTACTAAACATAACCATACTACCCATACTTGAATTATACATTAATTTTGCGGATGTAAAGTACAGAAGAAAAAAAGAGAAAGGCCTTGAAATATTTCAAGACCTTTCTCACTAAACATTAAAATAATTGAATTATCCCCTCAGTTTCCGGCGTATGTGACTGACAGTTTCAGGAGTAACACCCAAGAATGAAGCAATGCTTTTCAAAGGAACTGCTTCTTTCAGGTCAGGACAACGCTCCATCAGTCTTTTGTATCGTATTTCAGGACTGCAATACAAATCGAGCAATCGTCCATATACCATTTCATATAGATTTTCGGCTACGCATCTTCCGAACCGTTGGGTTTCCATATTAGTCTCCCAATATTCAATAATGTCGTACGAAGATATTTCATAAACAGAACAGTCTGTTATAGCTTGAATGCTTACCAAGGATAAGCTACCTTTCATGAATGAGGAATAGTCACATACATATTCATTTGTAAACGAATACCCTACAATGTGCTCTTCTCCCTCTTCGTCAATATGGGTATATTGAAAGATACCATTTTCCACCCATCCCGCAAAACGTTTTTTCTCATGCTGACGGATAAAAAAATCTCCTTTACGATAAGTCTGTAGTTTCCCTTTCCTTTCACATAAATCTGTTATAAAAGAATAGTCTAAGTTATTGAGGTATGTATTGAACTCGTTCATCCGATAAAATCATTTGTTCTCAAAAGTAATTTCCTTGCGGATACGGCTGAGATAGGTTGGTGTAACATTCAAATAAGAGGCAACTTCTCCAATCGTAATATTTTGAAAAATATCAGGACATCTTTTCAATAAAGCGATATAGCGTTCCTTGGGTGATAAACGGTGTGTTTCCAAATATTGTTTATACACATGATGGAATAGTAAATCTGAAAGCTGTTGATGAAGTTCTCTATCCTCATCGAAAACTTTATTAAGTACTTCACAGTCACATACCAGAGCCTCCGCATTTGTTGCAGCAACAAGACTGGTCATACAAGGTGTTTTGTGTGTGGTACTTAAATAGTCGCCAACAAAGGCTCCTGGAAGCGCTAATCCGGTTATATGTTCATTGCCGTTTGAATCTGTAGTGACATATTTAAAATATCCCTCTTGCACAATTCCCATATATCGTATGACATCTCCCTCTTGCACAAAGAATTCTCCTTTTTTGTAATGACACAGTTTACCGTTCTTAGTACAAATCTCATGCCAGAAGTCCATGTCTAATTTATCTATAAAAGAATTGAAATTACCCATATATATAAGTGCATAATAATATATGCTTTATCAACTAATCTACATGAATCTTTAAGAGAATTGTAAAACTAAACAATTATATCATTCATATAAATTTTCTATCTATATTACTATTCTCATAATACTAATAATTTATTAAGTTTTTAATCCAATCAACAATATCTTG